>Ga0193706_1000350_pt1 | contig 28351 bp, 18 predicted proteins | sample U3c1metaG_FD_160130 | JGI IMG/M metagenome (GOLD analysis project Ga0193706, IMG submission 160130) | Soil microbial communities from a riparian zone of the East river system, Colorado, United States - U3c1 | ecosystem: Environmental > Terrestrial > Soil > Riparian zone | place: USA: East River... | reverse complement strand
TCCGCGAGCAGGAGCTGGGTGTCGAACACCACGGCCGGAGTCGTCAGCAGGAAAACGAAAACCATCGCGACCATCGCGATCGCGCAGATCCAAGCCGTGCGCCCGAGGACGCGCAACTTCGCAGCGCCGGAGTCCGCGCTCCACTGCAGAGCGAGTGCAGCGACGCCCCCGGCGGCCAGGGCCATGGCCCCGGGAAACTTCGTGCCCGCCGCCAGCCCGGCCGCGACGGCGGCTGCGATCAGGTCGCGCATCCTCGCGCTCTCCAGGTAGCGATGGGCGCAGAGCACCGACAGCACGACGAACTGAGCCATCACGGCATCCGGCGCCCAGATCCGCGAGTGGTAGTGGAACTCGAAGGACAGGGCGAGGGCCACAGCCGCGATGCAGGCCGCAAGCCGCGAATGCGTCAAGCGCCAGGTGAGCAAGCCCGACCAGAGCAGCGCGAGATAAGCCAAGGCCGCGAACAACGCTCGCGCGTCGAGCAGCACGCGCGGCGGAGGGACCAGGGCGCGCTGCAGGGCTTCGGTCAGCTCCTGCGCGTAGGCTCCGCGATCGAACCCGTGCGCGGCCCAGGACGGCAGGGACGCCAGCACGGAGATGCAATAATTGAGCGAGGGATAGTGGTAGTACTTCGGCAGCGGAATGCCGCTCGCGAAGCTGACCCGCAGGGCCCCGACGTGCAGCTTGTCGTCGGCGTAGAACCCGAAATCGCGCGTCCACAGGCAGGTTGCGATGCACAGGGCGTACAGCGCGATCAGGAAGACCCAGACGCTGCGCGGGGTCGGGGGCGATTGGGAATACCGGTTCAGATTCCTACCTCGCCGGCTCCGCGGCCTCGATTCCTTTGTACCGCCTCGTCCAGCGCGCGGCCACTAGAACGAGTGTCGCGGCCAGACCGGCGAGCGAGATCCACGCTCCGAGGCGCACCGAGGCGGAATCGAACTCGAGCACGACTTCGTGGGAGCCGCTCGCGATCGGAAGGCCGAGGAAAGCGTAGTTGGTTCGGGTCAAGGGGACCGGCGCGCCGTCGACCATTGCTTTCCAGCCTGGATACCAGGAGAGGGTCGCGACGAGCCACGCGTCGCGCGCCGCGTTCACGCGCAGCACGACGCGCCGCGAGGATTCCTCGAGGATCGCGGGCGGCGTATCGATCGGGTCCGCAGCGCCAGCCGCGGGATGCAGCTCGGGCGCGTCCTCGACGATCGCGACGAGACGCGGATCGTGGTCCTGCGCGAGCGTCCTGGTGAAGGCGCTCTCCGGATCTTGCGCGCGCCGCGTCTCGCGCACGGTCCAGAAGCGCCCGCGGCCGGCCTTGTAGCGAAACAGCGTGAACGGATCGGGCTTCGCGACGACTTCGAGATCGCGCGACACGTTGCAGGCCCAGTCGAAGCACAGCCGCCCGAGCATCCCCATGTCTCCCATGCGCAGCTGGCGTTCCTCCGTCGCTCCAGGCTCGTCGGCCACGGTCCAGGCGATGAATCCGTTTTTCCACTCGCCCCTCGGGGCGCTCAGGCGCAAGCGATAGCTGTGCCCGGCTGAATCCGCGCGCGGCTCGAAAGCGAGCTGCACCCAGGCTGTCGGAGCCGGGAAGCGTAGGTCGTGCGCGAACAAGGAACGCGGTTTCGTGCTCATGCCCCCGCGCAAGGCGTGGGTGTCGATCCGTCGCATCGCGACCAGCTCGCCAGTCGCGGCGTCCTCGAGGATCACGTCGAGGAAGGCCGGGATGGGATCGTCCTTCGCGCCCAGCGCCACCTGCAGCCGATCGAATCCGGCGCGGGCGACACGGAACGTCTGAATCGGTTCTTCCCAAGCGGGCAGCGACAATTCCATCGGTCGCTGCACCGGTGTTCCCAGATCGAGCGCGATGCCCGGATCGACGCGCGGCCATTCCTCGCGCGCGAGCAGGTACTCGATGCCGAGCGTGTCGAGTGCGTGGCGCGAAGTCTGCAGTGTCTCGCGCCAGTTGCCGTGGCTGTTGAACAGGGTCTGGTAGAGCCTGTCGTACTCGCGGACGTTCAGCGCGTCGTACACGGTCACGCAGGCGATCTCGTACACCATGTTCATCTGCGGCGTCAGCGTGTCCTCGCCGATCAGCTGCAGCCTCGAGCGTCCGGTCGCGGCCGCGATCGTCTGCAGAGCGGGAGTGCGCGGGAAGACGTGCTCGTCCTTGGACAACGGATTGAATTCGCGCAGAAGCCAGGCGGATTGCGCGAGGAGGAAACCCAAGAGCGCCAGGGCGAGGGCCTTGCGCATCCACGGGGCGCGCAGCAAGGCGAAGCTCGCGAAGACGACGGCTCCCAGACAGAAGATCCAAGTCACCGTGCGCAGGTGCGGAGGAACCCAGAGTCCCTGTCCACGCGGCACGCCGCCGGCGAAGGAGCGCTGCACGAGGTCCGTCGCGCCCTGGTGCGCGGCGAAGATCATCCCGCCGGCCAGGAGGCAGATCAGCGCGAAGGCCGCCCAGCGCGCGCCCGTTTCTTTCGGACGCAACGCATCGACCGCGAAGGCTGCCAGCGCGGCCAGCGCGAGCAAGGGCAGGAACTGGCTGCGGTTCATCGGCGCGTGGGTCAGCGCCGTGAACGCGACCATCACGGGCCGCATCCAGTGGAAATCGAAGGCCGCGAGCACCCAGACGATCGCCAGGACGGCGAAGAAGCGCGCGGCGAAGCGCCGTCTCGCCAGGACGGCTCCCGCGAGAGCGAGCAGCCAGGTCAACGGCCCGAAGTACGACGTGTTCGCCGCTTCGTAATTGGGGTAGGGCAGGTCGACGCGCGGCGAGTAGCGCGCCGAAGGATTGCCGAACAGATCCGGGAAGAATTGCAGCGGCCAGTTGGCGCTGCGCAAGCCGTCGAAGCCCGAGCTGCGCGACTGGATCAAGGTCGAGTGCGCCGCGTACTCGAGAAACGGCAGGACCTGGATCGCGGCGATCGCGAGGCCAAGCAGACCGCCAAACGCGAGCCACAGGAGCGCGGCCGCTGCGTGCTTTCGGCGCGTCGGATGGTCCAGAGCGAAAGAGATCGCCCGCGCGAGGGCGTAGACCGCGCTCGCTCCGACGACGAAGGCCGCTGTCTCCGGACTGCCGGCGAACAAGGCCGTGGCGAAGACCACGGCCAATGCGCACACCCAGGGAATCAGGCTGCGCGCGAGCGACGCGCTCGCCGTCTCGAGCTCCTGCCACGCGCGCTCGATGACCCACAGGGCAGCGGGGAAGGCCGCCGCCACACCCGCGTGCGGGTAGGCGAGCAGCAGGACGTTGTGCCCGCCGAATTCGAAGATCAGTCCCGCGGCAGCGGCGGCGACGACGCTCGCTCCCAGCGCGCGCAGCAGGAGGAACGTGAAAAACCCGAGCGAAAAGAGCTTCAGGAAGGCGCTCGCGATCAGCGCCCACTTCAGCGGCAGGAAATAGAAAGGCAGGCTGAAGGGCGAGAACACCGCCGACTGGCCATTCCCGAGGTGGGGGAGGCCAGCGCCGTTCCACGGATTCCAGGTGGGCAGGCGACCCTCGCGCAATTCGGCGCGGTTGAACAGGAGCCAGGGCAGCATCTCCAGGACGGGATCGGAGAGGGCCGGATTCCCGCCGTGCAGCGGCGCGTCGAGCGTGGTCAGCGACGCGCCCTGAGAAAGGTCCGCGCTCGTGTACGACGCGTCATCGAGATGCGCGAAGGCGGGCCAGAGGAAAGCGAGGCTCGCCGCGGCGAAGAAGATCGCGGCAATCCAAAGGGCTCTCCGATCGGCTCGCGCGCAAGGCATCGAGCCCGAGTCCTACCATGCGCGACGCTCGCTTGCGCGGACCAGCCTGGACGAGACTTCGAAAGGGCGGCGGGGCAGCACCGGATCGCGGGTAAGGACGTGAACCCGGTCCGGCGCTGCCCCGTCCCTTGGAATCAGAGCGGAGTGATCAGCGCGAGCGCTGCGGCTGCAGCGTCCCAGCGTCCTTCGCGGCGCCGCCGGCGGGCGCGATCGAGCGGGCGCTGTCGACCGCGCTGCTCCACGGCTGGCACACCGAGGCCAGGGTCTCGCCGACGCTGTCCAGGCTCATGCCCTTGCTCGCGCTGCCGCGGTCGTACGCGGCGCGGCGGGCAAGATCGCTCAAGGAGACGATCCCGACCAAGCGTCCGACGGCGTTGACCACCGGCACGCGGCGCACGCGCTGGGCGCGCATCGAGGCGCTGAGCACGCTGGCGTCGTCGTCGGCGCGGCAAGTCTTCACTTCGCGCGACATGATGTCGCCGACCTTGATCTCCGAAAGCGAGCGGCCACGCGTGTAGGCCGCCATGCAGATGTCGCGATCGGAGATCATCCCGACCAGCGCGTCGTCGCCTTCGACGACGGGCACGATGCCGCAATCGTTCTCCCACATGATCTGCGCCGGACGATTGAGATCGTCGTTGGCGGAGCAGGTGACCACCGTGCCGACCATCACTTCCTTGACCTTCATCTCGAGCACTCCTCTTGGGTCAGGCGCAGGACTTCGCAGGGTTCGAACAGGTCGCCAGACTAGCACTTGCGCGGCTATTCCGGGTCGCGCGGGACGCTCAGTTCCTGACCGACTCGAGCTCCTGGAATCCAGGTAGCCGAAGGCGGTCCAAAGCGAGTCTCAGCTCGCGCGCCAGGCTCGGCCATCGCGCTCGAGCAAGAGGTCGGCGTCGCGCGGTCCCCAGGTTCCGGCCGGGTAATTGGGGAAGCCGCGGGCGGGCAGGGCCTGCCACACGTCGAGCACCGGCGCGACCACGGCCCAGCCGGCCTCGACCATGTCCGCGCGCTGGAACAGGGTCTGGTCGCCGAGCATCGCGTCGTACATCAGCCGTTCGTAACCCGTGGCCGGCGTCGAGCCGAAGTGCTTCGCGTAATCGAAGTCCATGTCGACCCCGCCGACTTTCAGCGTGGCCCCGGGGATCTTCGCGCCGAAGGACAGCGAGATGCCTTCCTTGGGCTGCACGGAGATCACGAGTTGATTCGGCGCGAGCTCGGAGATGTTCGTGTTGCGGAACAGGACCAGGGGCGGCCTGCGGAACTTGATCGTGATCTCGGTCGTGCGCTCGGCGAGGGCCTTGCCGACGCGCAGGTAGAAGGGCACGCCGTTCCAGCGCCACGAATCGATGGCGAGCTTCATCGCCACGTAGGTCTCGGTGTGCGACTGAGGATTGACGTCGGGCTCGTTGCGATAATTGGTCAGGGTGCGGCCGTTGATGCCGCCCGCTCCGTACTGGCCGCGCACCGTGTCGGTGAGCACGTCCTCCGGCGCGAGCGGATGGATCGCGCGCAGGACTTTCGACTGCTCGTCGCGCACCGCGTCCGCCTCGAAGGAGATCGGCGGCTCCATGCCGACCAGGGAGATCAGCTGGAAGATGTGGTTGGGCACCATGTCGCGCAGGCAGCCCGCGCGGTCGTAGTAGCCGCCGCGCTTCTCGACGCCGAGCGTCTCCGCGACCGTGATCTGCACGTGGTCGACGTAGCGGCGATTCCAGATCGGCTCGAAGATCCCGTTGGCGAAGCGGAACACCAGGATGTTCTGCACAGTCTCCTTGCCGAGGTAGTGGTCGATCCGATAGATCTGCTTCTCGGCGAGCACGGATTGCAGCGAGATGTTGAGCGCCTTGGCGCTGACCAGATCGCGGCCGAAGGGCTTCTCGACGATCACGCGCCGCCAGTGGCCCTTGCTCTCGTCGGACAGGCCCGCGTCGCGCAGGGACTTCGCGATCGGCGCGAAGAAATCGGGCGCGGTGGCGAGGTAGAAGAGCAGGTTGCCCTTGGTGTGGTGCCTGGTCTCGATCTTCGCGAGCTCGGCGCTGATGCGCTCGAAGACGCCCGCGTCGTTGAACTCGCCCGGCATGTAGTAAATGCGCTCCTCGAGCCAGGCCCAGAGCTTTGGATCGAAGGTGCCGGAGACGAAACCGGAGATCTCCAGGGCGAGCTGACGCCGGAACGTCTCGTGGTCGAGCTCCGCGCGCGCGACGCCGAGCACCGCGAACTCGTTGGGCAGGAGCTTCTCGCGCGCCAGGTTGTAGAGCGCCGGGATCAGCTTGCGCTTGGTCAGGTCTCCGGCCGCGCCGAAGATCACCAGGACGCAGGGCGGGACGACAGTTCCGGACGCGGGGGCGGTGCCGTGTTCTTGTTTGGGCATGGGGGCGGACTATTCGTCGCGTGGAGCCAGGGGCCGGCCGGTGCGCAGGAGTGGATCAGCCGCCGCTCGGACGCTCGACGTGTCCGCCGAACTTCTTGCGCATCGCCGAGAGCACGCGCTCCGCGAAGGTGTGGTCCTGGCGCGAGCGGAAGCGGGTGTACAGCGAAGACGTGAGCACCTCGGCCGGCACGCCCTCCTCGATGGCGGCGTTGACCGTCCAGCGGCCTTCGCCGGAGTCCTGCACGAAGCCCGAGTACTCCGCGAGGGTCGGGCTCTCGACCAGAGCCATCGCCGTCAGGTCGAGCAGCCAGGAGCCGACGACGCTTCCGCGGCGCCAGACCTCGGTGATGTCGGCCAGGTTGAAGTCGTAGCGCATGTCGGCCGCGAGGCTCGCGCCGTTCGCGCCGCGCAAGATGTCGAGGCCCTCGGCGTAGGCCTGCATCAGCCCGTACTCGATGCCGTTGTGGATCATCTTCACGAAGTGACCCGCGCCGACGGGACCGCAGTGCAGGAAGCCCTCTTCGCTGGTGCCGCCCATTTTCTCGCGGCCCGGCGTGCGCTCGACCTCGCCGCGGCCGGGCGCCAGGGTGCGCAGGATCGGCGTGATCGTGTCGACCGCGGACTTGTTCCCGCCGATCATCAAGCAGTAGCCGCGCTCGATGCCCCACACGCCGCCGGAAGTTCCGACGTCGACGTAGTGGATGCCCTTCTTCTCGAGCTCCTTCGCGCGGCGCACGTCGTCTTTGTAGTAGCTGTTGCCGCCGTCGATGATGATGTCGCCCTTCGAGAGCAGGGCCGCGACGTCGTTGACTGCCTTGTCGGTGATCTCGCCGGCGGGGACCATCAGCCAGACCACGCGCGGGCTCTGCAGCTTGGCGACCATCTCGGCCATGGTGTAAGCACCCTCGGCGCCGTCCTTGGCAAGCGCGTCGACGCTTGTCCTGCCGACGTCGAAGGCGACGATCTTGTGCCCGTTCTTCATCAAGCGGCGAGCCATGTTGCCGCCCATGCGACCCAGACCGATCATCGCGAGCTTCATCGACTGCTTTTCCTTGGAACCGGCCGTTTGGGGAGCTTGTTCAGTTTTCATGGGGGCTTTCAGCGAATCGCTTTTTGAATTGCCGTGCGCAGGGCGCCGAGACCCTTCTTGACGTCCTTGCCCAGGTGCACGCGCAGAGCGCGGCGCCCGCGTTCGGCGAGCACCGTAAAATCGCCGCGCGCTTGCGCGGACTTGACCACGCCGAAGGTGTACTTCGCGCCGGGCACTTTCACGTCCTTCGCGTCGTCGCAGGTGATCTGCAGCACCACCGCGGTGTTCGGCCCGCCCTTGTAGGCCTGACCGGTCGAGTGCAGGAAGCGCGGGCCGAAGCCCAAGCAGGTGGCGACTTTCTTCTTGTCGCGCAGCGCGAGGCGCAGCTCGTCCAGGATCTTCTCGTGGGCCGCGTTCATCTCGACGTAGGCGAGCAGGGCGATGTAATCATGGGCTTGCACGCGCTCGAAGTGCGCGCGCAGCCAGTCGGCGAGCTTCTTCGCCTTGCGCGCGGAGAGCGCGGCGCGGTTGGGCTCGTCGGTGTAGAGCCGCACGCCCTCGCCGGACCAGAAGGCCTTCTCGGCCGGCAGGCGGCCGGTTTCCTCGTACGCCGAGGTCAAGGTCTTCGTCGCGATCTTGCTCGCCTCGACGTCGGGCTGGTTGAAGGGATTGATGCCGATCACCGCGCCGGCGACCGCGATCGCGATCTCCCAGCGGAAGAATTCGGCGCTGAGATCCAGGGTGTCGCGCAGCTCGATGCGCAGCACCGGATGGCCGGCGGCTTCGAGCTTGGCGAGAGCCTTGACGTTCTTCGAGTCGGCGTCGCCGCGCACCGACAGGTGCACGAACACGCGGTCCTGGCCGTAGCTCTTCGGGGATCCGAGCGCTTCGCCCTCGACCGGGATCAGCGACTTGCCTTCCTTGCCGGTCGACTCCGCGATCAATTGCTCGAGCCAGGTGCCCAGCCGCATCACGGACTTCGAGGTGACGATCGTCACCTTGTCGCGGCCCTGCTGCGCCGCGGTGCCCAGGATCGCGCCGAGCGCGCAACCGGGATTGTCCTTCGTGGCCACGTCGCCGCTGCAGGCGCGAGCCATTTCCTGGGCGCGCTCGAGCAATCCGCGCACGTCGATGCCGCTGATCGCGGCGGGGATCATCCCGAAATCGGACAGGGCGGAATAGCGGCCGCCGATCGATTTCAGGCCGAAGAAAATACGACCGAAGCCGTCGCTGGTCGCGACGCGCTGCATGTTCGAATCGGGATCGGTGATCGCGATGAACTGCGATCCGGCGCGGTAGGCACCGAGCTCCTTCTTCGCGCGCTCGAAGAAATAGGCTTTGAAGATGTTTGGCTCGAGCGTCGAGCCCGACTTGGAAGCGACGATGAACAGCGTCTTCGCGTAATCGATCTTCTTCTCGAAAGCGCGCAGCTGCTGCGGATCCGTCGAGTCGAGCACGAGCAGCTCGGGATATCCCTTGCGCTTGCCGAAGGTGAATTTCAGCACTTCGGGGCACAGGCTCGAGCCGCCCATGCCGAGCAGGAGGCAGTGCTTGAACTTGCTTTCCTTCGCCTCGCGCGCGAGCTTCTCGAACTTCGCGAGCTCGCCCAGCTGTTTCTCGACGATCGACAGCCAGCCGAGCCACTGCGCCTCGTCCTGGCCCGTCCACAAGGACGCGTCGCCAGCCCACAGGCGGCGCATTTTCGCGTTCGACTGCCAATCGGCGAGCGTGTCCTCCACGGCGCGCGCGAGATCCGAGGGCAAGGCAGCGCTCAAGCGCGCAGGGCCGCCGCTGGTTTCCTTCGCCTTGGCTGCGACAGCCGCGATCAGCTTGTCGAAGGCTTCCTCGAAGCTCTTGACGCCTTCCTCGAGCAGGGTCGCCGTGACGCGCTGCATGGAAATCCCGCACTGCTCGAGCTGCGGGAAAATCGCGCGCGCCTCCGTCACGCCCTTGGTGATCGTCACGCGCGCGCGGCCGTGGTCGCGGAACGCGGCAAGCGTCTGCGGCGGCATGGTGTCGACCGTGTCGGCGCCGATCAGCTCCTCGGCGTACACCACGTCGCGGTAGCTCGGGTTCTTCGTGCTGGTGCTGGCCCACAGGAGGCGCTGGGGCATCGCGCCTTTCCTGGCCAGCTTCTGCCAGGCCTTGCTGGAGAGCAGCTTCTCGTATTCGGCGTAGGCGAGCTTCGCGTTCGCGATCGCGGCCTTGCCTTGCAGCGATTCGGCGAGCTCGCGCTGGGCAGCATTCGCGGGATCGGCGGCGAAGGCTTGGAGCTGTGCATCGACCGCGCTGTCGATGCGCGAGACGAAGAAGCTCGCCACGCTCGCCACGCGCGAGAGATCGCCGTCCTTCTTGGCAAGGTGACCTCGAGATAGCTCTCGACCGCGAAGAGCAGCGTCACGTTGACGTTGATGCCCTCGCTGATCAGCTTGCGGATCGCGGGAATCCCCTCGGCCGTCGCCGGCACCTTGACCATCAGGTTCGGGCGCTTGACCGCTTTCCACAGGCGGCGCGCTTCGGCGATGGTCGCCTGGGTGTCGCGCGCGAGCTTCGGCGAGACTTCGAGCGAGACGTAGCCGTCGACGCGCTTCGAGGATTTGTACACGCCGGCCAGGGCGTCGGCCGCGCGCCGGATGTCGGCGATCGCGAGCTCTTCGTACACGCCCTTGGGATCGACGCCGCATTCCTGGCGCAGGCCGTTCAAGAGCTCGGCGTAGTCCTCCGACCCCGCGATCGCCTTCTCGAAAATCGTCGGATTCGAGGTGACGCCCTTGAGCCCGTCCTTCGCGATCAAGCGCTCGAGCTCGCCCGAATCGAGGATCGACTTCTTGATGAAATCGAGCCACACCGATTGTCCGAGCGTGCCCAGCGCGATCAGCGCATTCTGTTGTTCGACTTTCGGCTTGGTCTTCGTTGCAGGCATGGTGGAGCGCTCCTTCGATGCGTTGGGCGGAGTAGCGTAGCGATCCGCTTGGATCCCCGCACGGGACGAGCGGTCCTACCTCGCGAGCTGAAGCTGCGCTCGGGCCGCGGCCACCACGCCTTCGACCGTGAAGCCGAATTTCTTCTGCAGCTGGGCCAGCGGTGCCGATGCGCCGAAGCCCGTCATGCCGATCGCCTTGCCGGATGTGCCGATGTAGCGCTCCCAGGCGAAGGTCGAGGCCTGCTCGATCGAGACGCGCGCGCGCACTTCCTGGGGCAGGACACTCTCCTTGTAGTCGGGCGACTGGCGCTCGAAGAGCTCCCAGCACGGGAAGGAGACCAGGCGCACCTTCACGCCTTCCTTCGCGAGCTGGTCGCCCGCCGCCACGCACAATCCGAGCTCGGAGCCCGAGGCGATCAGGATCACGTCGGGCTTGCCATCCGGCGCATCGCGCAGCACATAAGCGCCCTTGCGCAGGCCGGCGGCGCTCGCGAATTTCGTGCGGTCGAGGGTCGGGCAGCTCTGGCGCGAGAGGATCAGCGCAACGGGCTCGTGGCGCGATTCCATGATCACGCGCCAGGCTTCTCCGACTTCGTTGGCGTCACCGGGGCGGATCGTCAAGAGGCCCGGGATCGCGCGCAGGGAAGGCAGCTGCTCGATCGGCTGGTGCGTCGGGCCGTCCTCGCCCACGCCGATCGAGTCGTGGGTGAAAATGTGGATCACCGGCAGCTCCATCAACGCGCTCAAGCGGATCGCGGGCCGCGCGTAATCGGAGAAAATAAAGAAGCCCGAGCCGTAGGGCCGCACCTTCGACAGGGCCATGCCGTTCAGGACCGAGTGCATCGCGTGCTCGCGGATGCCGAAGTGCATGTTGCGGCCGCCGCGGTTCTCCGCGGTGAAATCGCCCGCGCCGTCGAAGGTCAGACGCGTTTTCGTCGACGGCGCGAGGTCCGCGGAGCCGCCGAGCATCCAGGGCACGTTCTTCGCGATCGCGTTGAGCACCTTGGCCGAGGAATCGCGGCCGGCGACGCCCTTGGGATCGGCGGGGAAGGTCGGAAGCTCCTTGTCCCAGCCCGCCGGCAATTGACGGCGCTGGATCTGCATCAATTCGGCCGCGAGCTCTGGGTGCTTGACCCGGTAAGCCTCGAGCGAAGCCATCCATTTCGCGCGCAGATCCGCGCCGCGCTTCTGGATGCCCTGCTCGAAGTGCGCGCGCACCTCGTCGGGCACGAAGAACTTCTTGTCCTCCGGCCAGCCGTAATTGCGCTTGGTCAGACGGATCTCTTCTTCGCCGAGCGGCTCGCCGTGGGCCGCGTGGGTGTCCTGCTTGTTGGGCGCGCCCCAGGCGATGTGGCTGTCGACGATGATCAAGGTCGGGCGATCGCTGGTCTTCTTGAAGGTCGCGAAGGCGCGGTCGAGCATCTCGAGGTCATTCGCGTCGCCGACGCGCACCACGTTCCAGCCGTAGGCCATGAAGCGCGTCGCCACGTCCTCGCTGAAGGCCCACGAGGTGTTGCCCTCGATCGTGATCTTGTTGTTGTCGTAGATCCAGCACAGGTGGCTGAGCTTCAAGTGGCCCGCGAGCGAAGCCGCCTCCGACGCGACGCCCTCCATCATGCAGCCGTCGCCGCACATCGAGTACACGTCGTAATCGAAGAGCTCGAAGCCGGGCTTGTTGTAGCGGTTGGCCAGGAAGTCGCGCGCGATCGCCATGCCGACAGACGTCGCGAGCCCTTGGCCCAGCGGACCCGTGGTCGTCTCCACGCCGCTCGTCCAGCGATACTCGGGATGTCCCGCGCAACGCGAATCGAGCTGGCGGAAGTTGCGGATGTCGTCGAGGCTCACCGAGGGCTGGCCCAGGACCTCGTACTTCGGGTTGACCGCGCGCGTGCCGCTCAAGTGCAGCATCGAATACAGGAGCATCGACGCGTGGCCCATCGACAGCACGAAACGATCGCGGTTGGGCCAGATCGGATCGGCGGGATCGAAGCGCAGCCGGTTCTGCCACAGGGCGTAGGCGACCGGCGCCATCGCCATCGGCGTGCCCGGGTGACCGGAGTTGGCCTGCTGCACCGCATCCATCGCCAGCGTGCGGATCGTGTTGACGCACAGCGTGTCGAGTTTTTTCGATTCTTCGTTCACGGGAAGCCTTGGAGCCTTGGAGCCTTTGAGCAATGGGGACGTTCGTCGGGAAGCTTTGCGCGCACACGGTAAGCGATTCTCGAGGCTTCGGGTTGCGCGGGGACGGCGCAGTGCCCCGTGGCGGCTCGTTCCCGGGAATCCTGGCGATTTGCTTGCCTGAGCGTCGCGATCGGAATCGAATCTCCCGCGAAGCACGAGTCCCGCTGTCGATGAAAGGCTCGGACACCCAGGACGAGCGGGGATGCTGGCGGACGAACAGGAAGAACCATGAAGCTACGCGGCGGAATCGATCTCGGCGGCACGAAGATTCAAGCGGTCGTCGTCGACGAGCAGCATCGCGTGGTGGGGCAGGCGCGCCAGCTCACGCCGAACACGGGCGGCCCTCGCGACGTGGCCATGGCCATGGCGGCGACGCTGCAGGAAGCCGCGCAGCAAGCCAAGGTCGAGGCTCGTCAGCTCGCGGGCGTCGGCATCGGATCGCCCGGACTCTCCGATGCGCGCCGCGGCACCGTTGCTCGCGCGGGCAATCTCCCCGGCTGGCAGGAGCCATTTCCTCTGTGCGCGGCCCTCTCGGAATCGCTCGGCATCCCCGCCTACCTCGGCAACGACGTAGGCGTGGCTCTCGACGCGGAAGCCTTGATCGGCGCGGGGAAGGACTGCGATTCCTTCATCGGCGTTTTCTGGGGCACGGGAATCGGCGGCGGCGTGATCCTGCACCACGAACGTTGGCTCGGCCGCGGCTCGTCGGGCGAGATCGGTCACATGGTCGTCAAGCAGAACGGCGCGAAGTGCGCCTGCGGCCGCCGCGGCTGCCTCGAGGCCTACGCAGGCCGGCGCTCGATGGAAGCCCGCGCGCGCCTCGACGTCGAGCGCGGAGTGAAGACCGAGCTGTTCGCGATCATGAAAAAGAAAGGCCGGACGCAACTCGCGAGCGGCGTCTTCGCCAAAGCGATCGAGGACCGCGACAAGTACACCATCCGCCTGCTCGACCGCGCCGTCCAAGCCCTCGGCATCGGCCTCGCCTCCGCCTGCAACCTGCTCGACGTCGAAGCCGTCGTGGTCGGCGGCGGACTCGGCTCCCGCCTCGGCCAACCCTACGCCGACAAAATCGCCGCCGCGATGCTCCCTTACCTCTTCACCCGCGACCACCCGCCGAAAGTCAAAGTCGCCGCGCTAGGCGACCTGGGCGGAGCCATCGGAGCAAGTCTGCTGGTACCCGGTAAAACACCGCCATCCTGAACCTGGCCCATACCCCGCGCCCCGCCGGCATCTCCGTTCGTTCCAGGGTGCGGTTTCCAGCCTGCGATCGAGTTGCATTCACTGCAGCCTTCCACGCAGGAGGTCTCCGGTCTTCCAGTCACGCGACACGACTTCCCCCTGGGCAAGCGCCATCACCTCCAACGGTTGTCGGCCAAGCTTCGCTGCCCGCTCGATCTTCATCGTCACTGGATCGATACCCACGACATCGCCGCTGAAGGGCCGAGCGACGACGCAGAGTGTCTCGTCTGCGGTGAATGCGTAATCCCCGATGAATTCCTTCACTCCGTCCGCCTCCCCTTGGAGACGAGCGCTGCGCAAGACCCGGAACTCTTTCCCTTCGAGCACGACCAACGTGTCGTAGTCACTCGCCCAGATTTCGCTTCCCCGTTGTCTGAACTTCAGGTCGGGATTCCCGCCGCGACCGCCGAGGTCGATCGATGCACGCATTCTACCGGTCGTCAGATCGTGGAGGATCAGTTTGGAGCTGCGCTGCACAGACACCAATGCAAAGTCCTCCCCCGGAATCTCGACGGCGTCGCCTACACCTTGATAGCCCTTGTCGTAGGAGTCGTCGTACCACTCGAGTGACTGAAGGCTGAGGTTTTCGCGCGATGGCTCGATCTTGATCAGAGTGAAATCATTTCGAGTCCCGATGTTGAGATACTCGACATAAAGGCGCGGGACCTTCTCCCACGCTGCGAAGTCCCCGATCAAACTCCGCTGATTCCGGTCGAGGATCGCATGCGAGCGAACCTCTCTGGGTTCCATGAAGTCGTGGACCGTCAGCTCCATGCGGGAGCCATCGAAGTGATGGACTACCGAAAACAAGCCTGAGCCCGACGAATGAACAGAGAGATACCTAGCGCCCCTGCCGAGCTCGAATCGCTCGATCGTCGCGGTCGGAACATCGAAGCGCCAGAGCGCGCCCTTGTCGACCCAACCAAGAGAGGAGACGAGCGCCGTTCTATCAGGATTCGAGAGTGGCGGCAGACTACGATCGTGCAGTGACCTTGATGACTCGTCGCGTGGTCAGACGTCGCTACGAAGCGGCGGGCTGGCCTTGCGAAGCTTCCGAGGCCGACCTCCAGACGCAGTCAGCCGGGTTCAGTCGCACGGGCACCCCGTTCGCCGCACGGAGAGAAAGTGCCTGAACGTGCGTTGTCGCCGATCGGGCGTGAGGACGCCATCTCCTAGAGGCGCGGGGTATGGGCCAGGTTCAGGATGGCGGTGTTTTACCGGGTACCAGGGATCGCGATCGTTTCGATCGCGGAGGCGTCGAAGATCGCGAGGGAGTTTTCGCCGAGCCAGGCGAGGGCGCGGCCGGGGCGGTCCTGCTTTTCGTAGACCTTTTCGCGGTCGCGGAAGACGCGCAGGAGGCCGTCGCGGCGCAGGGTGGCGACCATGCCGTTCGCGGCGGCGAGCTCGTCGACTTCTTGATCGAGGGCGTGGGTGTTCTCGCGGAAGAGGAGCTCGTAGACGCGGGTCTCCAGGTCGACCTTCATCAGGAAGGGCGAGGGTTGGGGGACCACCTGGCCCGAGGAATTCGTCCCGGTGACTTCCTGGGTGCCGCTCAGGAACAGGCGCTCGCCGTCGTAGGCGCAGCGCTCGACACGCCACCAGGACTTCTTCGTGTTCTCGAGCAGGATGCTCGCGCTGGCGACGACTTCCGGCGTCCCGCGCGAGAAATCGAGCACCTGGAGATCCGTGCGTTCCGGCGAGCTGAACAGCACCGTGGCTCGGCCCTGGATCGAGCGGTCGGGGACGATGCAGACCGCGGGCCCGAGGCGGTGATCGCGGCTCCAGCTCGCGAGATCGATTGTCAGCGTCAGCTTCGCGCTGCTGAGGTCCCAGAAGCATGCTTCGCTGCCGCCGAGCGTCGCGGCGTAGACATCGGAGACGAAGACGCTCGTCGGCGGCTTGCTCCATTCCTTCGGAAGCCAGGAGGGCTCCGTCTCCGAGCTGCTGAGATTGACCACGGCGAAACCGTGCTCGTGCACGACCGCGGCCATGAGGCTGCCGAGATCGACGCTCGATGCAATCGGCCGTCCGAAACCGGTTGGGGCCGCCGCGAGCTTGCGCTCGCTGGCCTGAGTGTCCCTGCGCAGGACTTCTCCACCGCCGGACGTGAACGACAGGAGCCAGTCAGGCGGCAGCGGAAGGACTTGACGACCGAGGCGCGTCGACTTCGCGGGCGATGCGCCGCCCGAGGACGACGAAGCGCATCCGGCGAGCGCCGCGAGCAGCAGCGTCGACAGCCCAAGCCCGTGAGAAAACGTGTTCATGGTCATGGTTCGCAGGACAGGGCGACGCGGAAGCCGATGCGCTCGGAACCCTTGGACGCCGCAAAGTTCGTGGCCTTGAGCTTGCACGCAGCCGGATTCGAGAACCAGCTTCCGCCTGCCAGCGTCGCTTTCCCGCTCTCGTCGACGCAGTACTCCTGGACGTTGCCGGACATGTCGAAGAACCGCCCGCAGTGATCCTTCGGGAACTTTCCGACCGGTGCCGTCTTCGGATAGTGGTCGTCGACGCCCGTGTCGTTGCAGTTGCAAGCCGAAGGGACATTCTCCTCGCCCCAGGGGAAAGCCTTGCCCTCGCCGAGCGCGGCAGCGCTCTCCCACTCCGCGGGCGTCGGCAGACGCAGCTGCGACCGATCGCAGAACTCCTTCGCCAGCTCGAGATCGACGCCGGTCACCGGATGTCTGCCGGGATCCTCGCCCGAAGGCGCCGCCGTGATCTTCGTCTTGCCGGCGAGCGTCGCCGCGCCCTTGTTCCACTCGTCGCGCGTGACTTCAAAGCGCCCGAGATAGAAACCAGTCTTGCCCGTGCTCACGAGATCGAGCTGGATCCCTGTCTTGTCGTGCACGACTTCCTTCACACGGCCCTGCTCGTCGATCGATGCATTCGACGCCGCGCTGCAGCCTGCTGGAATCAGCGCCGCAATGCGGGTGATGTGCAGGGCCGTCTTGAGGTGGTTGCTCTCCGTGTCGACGAGATCGATCTGAATCTCGCTGTCCTGACTCCCTGCCGTCGCGAGCGGGGCCGCGAGCGCGATCACCAGCCCGAAGCGCGTGCGATCGCCCGGATCGATCGTGCCCTCGGTCGCTGCGGAATGGACGCTCGTAAGCGCACGCGAAGCCTTGCCTTGGATCGACAAGGATTTCTGCTGCGCCGGGATCATCAGCGTCCGATCGTTCGGAGGATCGAGGAAGTCCAGAGTGAACGGCACCGGAGTCGGCACAGTGGGCGCAGCCTGCTTGTCGTCCGCTTCGGCGGGACGCGCAGCGACCTCACCCGATTTGTCGATGTCCGTCTTGACCTCACCCGACTTCGGTGGAGTCTCCGCGGGATCCTTGCTCGGCGGGCTCGACTGCTCTTGCTTGCCGTGTTCGGGCTCCTCCGTCGACGAAGCCGGCGGCTTGTGTACATCCGTGGGCTCGCCAGATCCGGACTTGGGATCCACGTTCGCGAGTTCTTTCCCGGTCGAGGGCACGACGGCTCCGTTCGAAGGCTCTTTTCCCTTGCCCCCGAACGCGATCCAGGCCACCGCACCCGCGATCAGGACCACGGCCGCGCCGATCCAGGTCAGCTTCTTCGACAGCTCGCGGTGCGAGCCATGCAAATGATCCAGCGCCAAACGGATCGAAGTCGTGTCCGGCCGCGCGTCGCGCTCGCGCTCGAGCAGCTTCATGACCAGGTCGCGCAGCCACGCAGGCGTCGTCTCGTCGACCAGCGGCGTGGCCGGCCGCTCCAGACGCGCGGCCAGGATCTCCATCAGCGTCTTGCCGCTGAACGGGAAACGGCCCGAGCACATCTGGTAGAGGATCACGCCCAGCGCGTACAGGTCCGTGCGGCCGTCGACCTCAGTGCCGCGCACCTGCTCGGGCGACATGTAGTGCGGCGTGCCGAGCGGCATCTCGGTGTTCATCGTCTGCGCGTGCTCAAGGATGCCTTCGCGCGAGAGCACCTTGGCGATGCCGAAGTCGAGCACGCGCACCTGCTCCTTGGGCGTGCCTGCGTGCAGCAAGAATATATTGCCCGGCTTCAGGTCGCGGTGGATCGCTCCGCGCGCGTGGGCGTACTCGAGCACGTCGATGATCTGCTTGGTGATGCGCACGATGCGCAGCGGATCGAGCGGCGCTTCCTTGCGGATCACGTCGTCGAGCGTGCGGCCCGCGACATAGGCCATCGTGTAGTAGAACTCGCCGTCCTCGCTGATCCCGTCGTTGAAGATCTGCGGGATGCCCGGGTGATTCAGGACGCGCAGCAGCAGGATCTCGTTCTTGAAGCGCACCAGGGCTTCGCTGGTCGCCGTGTGCTCCTTCTTGATCAATTTGAGCGCGAGCTCGTGATCGTTCTGCAGCTTGTCCTGGACCAGGAACACCTTGCCGAAGGCGCCCTCGCCGAGCACGCGCACGATCCGGTAGCGCCGGTCGATGTAGCGCGCGTCCTCCGCCGGGACCTGGGCCGAGGCGACGGTCCGCTCGCCGTCCTCCGCGAGCGGCAGGGTCGAGGGAACGAGCGTGGGATCGAGGGCGGGCAGCTGCTCGATCCACTCGTTCACCATCGAGTCGATCTCGTTCCCGCGCGCATTGCGCATCGCGTCGAGCAGCGTCACCCACTGCTCGCGCGCGATGCCGGCCGGGTACGACGGGCTCTCGCGCTGCGCGTCGAGGAATTCCTCGCTGCTGGGGTGGCTTCGACCCCGGCGCTCCTCGCGGAAGCGCCGGGCGAGCTCTCGTGTCCCTTCGAAAAGGGGATGGGTCATCGGAGGCAGTGCGCGGTGCAGCGGCCGCTGCGCGCAGAGCCGTCCAGCAATCTACAGTACGACGGTGTAGCCGAAGATCACTTCCGCGGTCTGGACGTCGTCTCCATCGAATTCGGAGATCGTCAAGCGCGGCTCGGCGAACACGGCCGAGTTCTCGCTGAGCCAGTGACGGACGCCGCCGTGGACGCCAAAGGCGAGCGCGGTGTCATCCTCGCCGCCCGCATCGGCGAGCAGGAAGCCGGCGTGCGGCCCGACGTAGAACCAGGTGCGCGGGTTCTGGCGGAAGTTGTAGTTGTAGTAGCCCGTCACCGACGTGAAAATCGTGTCGTCGCCCTGGTCGGGGCTCGAGTAATTCTCGTTGAGCTGGCCTCCGACTTCGTGCACGTCGGTCAGGAAGTGGCCGAAGCCGGCTTGCAGGTTGATCGAGGTGGTGTCGTCGTTGTCGATTTCCGTGGTGCCGATCGAGCCGCCGATATTGAAGAGGTTCTCTCCGCCCATCGGACCGTAGCGGGATCCCTGTGCCGAAGCGACGGCGGTGAGGAGGGAAATGGCGCACAAGCTTGTGACGATCGGATGCATCGGAGAATTCTCTTTGGTTTGGGGGTGCCGGGAACGGAAGGCTGCACACAGCCGCCGCAGATGGGGCCGAAACTAGAACTCTCGCGAGTCAGCTACAAGGGTGAGAACACGATCGACACCGCACTGTCCGCGGCGGTTCGCTATCCTCTGGTCCTCCTTCGTCCGAACCGGACGACCTGAAACGGTCACAACGTCATGAACATGAATCGAATTCTTTCCATCGCCGCGCTCGCGCTCGGCAGCGCCGCCGCCTTCGCCGCAGTCCTTCCGCTCGCCGGCGGAGGTCAGGACCTCACGAAGATTCCCGATCCCGCCGCGCGCGAGAAGGAACTCGCAGCCATGCCGGTCAAGCTGGTCGACGCCATCGGGCGCGCCTCGAAGGATGGAGGCGTGGTCTCCGCCGCCTCGGTTTCCGCGACGGGCCAGATCGAGATCACCCTGATCCACGACGGCGCCGAGCAGGCCGTGATCATCGACGGGAAATCGGGCGAGGTGGTTTCGACCACGCCGATCCCGCTGTTCCCCGGCGATCCGGTCACTGGCCTTGGAACGACGACCGCGACGGGCCTGCGCTACTACGACATCAAAGTCGGCGACGGCGCGGAAGCTCCCTCGAAGTCCGGAACCGCGACGGTGCACTACACCGGCTGGTTGCTCAACGGGACCCAGTTCGACAGCTCGGTTCCGCGTCGCCAGCCTTTCCCGGTCAACCTGGCCGGCGGCGTGATCCCGGGCTGGCTCGAAGGCATCCCGGGGATGAAAGTGGGGGGCAAGCGCAAGCTCGTGATCCCGGGCAACCTCGCCTACGGACCCGCGGGACGCGCGCCGACCATTCCGCCCAACGCCGTGCTCGTGTTCGACGTCGAGCTGCTCAAGGTGAATTGAGCGCCGGCGCGCGGTGTCCGGCTTGAACCGCGTCATTTTCAGCGACAACCTGCCCGTGCTGCGCGGGCTCGCGGATGCGAGCGTCGACCTCGTCTACGTCGATCCGCCCTTCAATACCGGCAAGCGCCAGGCGCGGACCACCACGCGCTCGGTGCGCGACGCGGCGGGTGCACAGCGCGGGTTCCACGGCGATCGCTACACGAGCGTGCGGCTCGCGACGCGCTCGTTCGCCGACCAGTTCGACGATTACGCGGGTTTCCTCGAGCCGCGCCTGCGCGAGGCGCGGCGCGTGCTCAAGCCGACCGGCAGCCTCTACCTGCACCTTGATCCGCGCGAGGTGCACTACGTCAAGGTGCTGCTCGACCAGATCTTCGGCCGCGCGTCCTTCCTGAACGAGATCGTCTGGGCCTACGACTACGGCGCGCGCACGAAGAAACGCTGGGCGCCCAAGCACGACAACATCCTGGTCTACGTCGTCGATCCCAGGCGCTACTACTTTTCGCAGGACGAGCTCGACCGCATTCCGTACATGGCGCCGATGCTCGTGACCGAAGCCAAGCGCGCGCGCGGCAAGCTGCCGACGGACACCTGGTGGCACACGATCGTCAGCCCCACGGGCCGCGAGAAGCTCGGGTACCCGACCCAGAAACCCCTGGGAATCCTGCGCCGGATCGTGCGCGCCTCCTGTCCGCCCGGCGGCCTGGTGCTCGACTTCTTCGCCGGCAGCGGCACCGCCGGCGCAGCCGCGCTCGACTCCGGCCGCAACTTTTTGCTCGTCGATTCCAACCGCTCCGCGATCGCCGTCATGAAGCGGCGCTTCGCCGGCCGCGACGACGTCGAGTTCGTCGGCGGTACGCGCATCCGGCCGGTGCGCGCGATCCAGCGTCGGGTAAATGCCTGTGCAGTCGTGAAGGCATCCGCGATACGGAGTCAGGTGAATTCGTCCGGAGTCGTGAAGGCATCTGCGCGCCGTGTGCGCGGCGCGCAGATGCCTTCACGACTCCGGACGAATTCACCTGACTCCGTACCGACTATTGATTGAGCGACGGCGTGCGCAGCACGAATCCATCCCGCGTGCGCGCGTGATCCGCGGCGAGCGGCAAGCTCGCTCCGCGCAGCATGCCGCCGAATCCATATTTCGCCCGCAGACGATCGAGAGCGCGGTCGACGGCATGCTGGCGATCCGCGTGGCTCGCGCTCGCCGCCTCCGCGACTTTCGCGCGCCCATCCTTGCGCGGATCGCTGAAGAGCTGGCCCTGCCAGCCGCTGCGCGCGGAAAGTCCGTGCAGGGTGATGCCGATGCGCTTGACCAGCGCGCGCCGGCGGGGGAGCTGGCCGTAGATCATGCGCGCCTGGCCCAGCAGCGCATCGGTCGAATCGGTCGCTTCGGCAAGAGCCACGCGCTTGCCCAGCGTGGCCGCGCTGCGCCCCGCCGCGGAGTCGTCGGATTCCAGCTCCCGCGTCGGCCGCGTGTCGACATAGCGCACGCGCACTTCGAGCGAGCGCGCCGTCGCGCCGAGCACGCGCAGGCGATGGGCCGCGCGCTCGACGATGTAGGCCAGCATCGCTTCGATGTGCTCGCGCCGGCCTTCCTCGGGCTCGAAGGTGCTGTCGCGCTGCAGCGCGGCTGGGATGCGCAGGACGAAGCTCCCGTCGGCCTGTTGCGCGTAGGTCGGCTCGACCGGCTCCTCGTCGATGCCCCGCGCGCGCTCCCACAGGACCAGACCCAGGCTGCCGAAGCTCGCGAACAGGACTTCGCGCGACACCTGGCGCAGGTCGGCGATGGTGCGGATCGCGAAGCGCTCGAGACAGGCGCCGATCGAATGGCCGACGCCCGGGAGGCTGTCGACCGGCAGGGGACCGAGGAACGCGAGCTCGCCGCCCGGAAAGATCTCGGCGATGCCGCCCGGCTTGGCGAGCTTGCCCGCCATGCGCGCCAGCATGCGGCTGGTGCCGATGCCGATGGTCACCGGCAGGTCGACTTCCTCGCGGATCTCGCGCCGCATGGTCTCCGCCGCGTCGAAAGCGCGCGGATAGATCCGTGCGCAGGCGCTCAAGTCGACGAAGAAGTCGTCGATCGACGCAACCTCGACCAGCGGCGAATAGCGCCCGAGCAGATGGGCCGTGCGCTCGCGCAAACGATTGGCGGCCTGGCTGTCGCCGCGTCGAAAAATCGCCCGCGGACAGCGCCGCGCCGCCTCCGCCAGCAGCATTCCCGGCCGCACTCCGAAGGCGCGCGCCTCGTAGGAGCTGGACATCACCAGATTGCGATCCCCCGGCATGCCGCCGATCACCAGCGCCAGCCCCTTGAGCTCGGGGTGCATCGCCTGCTCCACCGAGGCCAGGAAGGCATCGACATCCAGGTGCAGGATGCGCCGCGCGCGCTGCCCCCCATGAACATGGGGAAAGTGGGGGAGGTGGGAGATGAGCTCGCCCGTGCCGAGCCCCGAGCCGGCCCCGAGGGTGGTGGACGGACGGGGAGGAATCTCAGCCGGGGTCGGCATCAGGCGAGCTCTGGAGCAACACTAACGGATACCTAACCGCTTGGCAAGGGCTTTTCCGAGAGATCGCTCAACTCTTGTCGGGGAGCGTCGACAACAGTGGGGAGGGAGGCGCGTCGCACCGACTCCCAGCCTGACTCCCCACCCCCGAGGGTCCCCCCCCTCACCAACGACGCGCCTCCCCCGTTCCTTTTCCTGGCAGGTCGCCCCTCGGTCCGAGGGCAGCAGTAACCGCCTGGTTCGATCGAGTGATGCTTGCGGGTGAAGAGCCCTGGCAAGGAATGACATCCGACTGTCATAAAATGCCGAAACTTACGACAGTCGATTGTCGTTTCCTGACATCGCAGGCGCAGCCCGCGGGCCTTAGTACGCCAGCGCCCGCGCCTGGATGAAGGAGTAGAAGAACACCGCGTCGGGATTGTGGGCGACCAGCTCCAGCTCCTGCTTCATCCCCTCGACGACGGACGTCGAGACCTTGCCCGCCTTGAGCAGGCCCTCCGAGCCCGAGAGCAGAAGCTCGCTCCAATACGCGATGAATTCCGCGCGCTCCCCCGGCTGTCGATTGTCGAGGTGCACCGTCTTCACCTCGGTCGCGATGTCGCGGTAGCCGACGGCCTGCAGCAGATTGCCGAGCTTGGCGCCGACGAAGGGATCGCCGCCGATCTCGAGCTGGTAATCGTTGAAGGCCATCCAGTACGACAGGGTCTGGGGCGAGTAGGGCTCGAGGAAGAAGCTCGCGTTCTGCACCTCGCTGACCACGATCGGCGAGCCGGAGCGCAGCACGCGCCGCGTTTCCGAGAGCACGCGCGACGGGTCCTCGACGTGCTCGAGGATCCAACACAGGAAGGCTGAGTCGAAGCTGTCGACCGGGAAATCCAGTCGCGCGGCGTCGGCGCAGACGAATTTCACGCGGCCCGCGGCCCAGGGGAGCTCCTTGATGTGCTGTTTGGCCTGGGCCAGGTTCGATTCGGAGCGATCGATGCCGGTGATCGTCAGCGCGGGGAAATGGCGCAGCAGGATCTCGGTCTGAGCGCCGACTCCGCAGCCGACTTCGAGCAGGTTTTTCGCGCGTCGCAGCGGAAGGCGGTCGTGGACGAGGTGCTCGGTCACCCGCGCCTGCCGGTAGAGCCGCTCCTGCTCCTCCTTGGTGAATCCGTGCAGGTAGCCCTGGGGTTTCTTCTTCGGGGTGATGCTGCCTTTGGCCATGGGAGGAAAGTCTAGCGGGAAAGGCGCGTGGGCCGGGTGAGTACCATGACGTCGTGATCGAGCCATTCGAATTCAAGATGCAACGTGGTGGAGACTCAGCGCTTCGTGAAGTCGCGAGATTCTTCATGCACGACGACCCCGTCTATCGTTCGCTCAGGAAGATCAACGTCAAGTTGATGGAGCTGGAAATCCCCTACGCCGTCGCGGGTGCGATGGCTCTCGTGGCCCACGGCTACGACAGGACCACGGTGGATGTCGACGTCCTGGTGTCCGCCGATGCATTGACTCGAGTGCATGCCGCACTGGACGGGCCCAGTTACTCGAGTTCGCTCGCCGGCAGCAAGGCACTCCGGGATACCGAGACCGGGGTTCGAATCGACTTCCTCGTTGCCGGCGGATTCCCGGGTGACGGCAAGCCCAAGCCTGTCGCCTTTCCGGATCCCGCGAGCGCGTCGGTCGAGATCGACGGGATCCGCTATCTCTCGCTGGACAGGCTGATCGAGCTCAAGCTCGCGTCCGGCATGACCAATCCCGGCAGGATCAAGGATCTCGCGGACGTCCAGGAACTGATTCGCGTCGTTCGGATGGACGCAGGTTTCTCGCAGCGACTTGCAGAATTCGTCCGACCGAAGTTCGTGGAATTGTGGAGCGCTGTCGAGTCGACGGGAGATTCCGAGATCTGAGCGGCTCGCGAGCCGAGCCGCTCACGCATAGGGTGTTCAGAAGCCCGTGAGCGTGACACGCTCGACGTTGGTCAACCGCCAGGGCGGGCCGACGAATGCCTGCAGATAGAACGTCGCACCGATCCACGCAGGTGAGTGTGGAGTCGGAATCGATGCGCTGTCCCTGCCCTGCGAATCGAGATGTCCCGCTGCGACGACGAATGCGGAATGAGGCGCGATCTGCAGCAAACCGAAGGGTGGGAAAGGTGTCGGGACTTGGTGGCGGCCGCCGATCATGAGCCAGAGCTTCCAGGGTTTGCCGTACAGGTCGGTGACGAGCGGAACTCCGACTCGCGGAATCTCGCGCCAGGCAAGCTCCAGGTGCAGGTTGGAGAGCAGCCAGGCTCCTCCGGGTTGGTTGACGGCGACGAAGGCATCGTCGTCGCCGTCGAGGTCGAAGTCGCCAAGCGCCAATCGCGTGCCGGGCTGGCTGGGGGAGGGGAGCGCTGAAAAGCTGAAGTGCGCGTGCCCGTCGTTGAGCAGCAGCTGCACCGAGCCCTCGCTCGCCAGCAGCGCGTCGAGATCTCCGTCGCGATCGAGGTCGGAGAGCTCCACGTCCCAGAAGATTTCGTGGGGGAGTGGCGCCGGCACCAATTCCAGACCAAAGCTCGCGTTGCCGTCGTTGCGATGCAGGCGGACCGCCGTGGTCTGAAGAAATGGGTCTCCGACCGAGAGCACGTCGAGATCGCCATCGCCGTCCAGGTCACCGGCGGCATCCTCCGCGGCTCCGAGCAGCTGCGGAAACTGCGCACTGGCGTTGGTGAACTGACCGCTGCCGTCATTGAGAAGCAGGAGCGCCGGTTGGACAAGTCTCTCCACCAAGGCGTCCGCATCGCCGTCTGCATCGAAGTCGGCGAACAGCACGGATTGTCCGCCCGACCCTGTCGGCGGCAGCTGCGCGCTCGCATCGCTGAACACTCCCGTGCCGTCGTTCAGGGTCAAGCGCAGCGGGCCGGAATAGTTGGTCTGCAGGGCGTCCAGGTCGCCGTCACCATCGATGTCGGCCAGGCCCATGCCTCGCGCGCCCGGGTTCGAGGGTGGAAGCCGCACCGGGGCTGGTGCGAATGTCCCCATTCCGTCGTTCAGGTACAGCCGGCAAGGCTCTCCCTCGACGCCGACGAACAGATCGGGGTCCTGGTCCCCGTCGACGTCGCCGAGAGCCCTTGGCTCGAGGAGCGATCCGCCCGTGCCGATCAGGTCGGTTGCGGCGAACCAGCCCGTGCCATCGTTCAAGAGCACGTGGTTCTTCGAGACGACGTCGAGATCGTGATCGCCATCGAGGTCCCCGGCGATCGCCAGAACTCCATCCGCCGCGGCGAAGGGGATGCCTGCAGGGCACGCGCGGAGTCGAGCGCTGCCGTCGTTGAATCGCAGGCGGTCCTCGCTGGGCAAGCCGAGGAACACGCAGTCGAGATCGAGATCGCCGTCGAGGTCGAGGACCACGGCGCTCCGGCTCGGGCCCGCCACGTCGGTCAGGTGGGTGCTCGAAGCGTCGATGAACAGGCCGTTCCCGTCGTTCAGCGCCAGGAACTCGCCATCCCCGGAAGGCGGTCCCGCGAACACTCCCACGAGGTCGAGGTCGCCGTCGGCATCGAAGTCGGCAAGGCCGAGACCTTGCGCGCCTACCAGGTGTTGCGGCAATTGCGCCGATCCGTCGCTGTAGTGCCCGGTGCCGTCGTTGAGATACAGGCGCGGCGCAGCGTCGCGGTCTCCGAACACCAGGTCCGCGTCCAGGTCGCCGTCGACGTCGCCCGCGACCACGGCGAGCGAGTGGGCCAGGTGGACGGGAAGGCGAGACGTCACGTCGCTGAAATGACTCTGACCGTCGTTCAGGTACAGGCGGCTCGGGGCTGGCGAGGCGATGGCATTGCCGCCATTGGCCAGGACCAGATCCAGATCCTGGTCGCCATCGACATCGACGAGCGCCACCGCGCGCGTGTCGCAGTGAGCCTGCGGGAGCAGCCCGGTCGCTTCGCTGAAGCCACCAGCTCCGTCGTTCAGGAACAGCTGACTCTGAGTGCCCGAAGGCCAGAGATCGGAATCCGCTCCATTGCCTACGACGGCATCCAGGTCGCCATCTCCATCCGTGTCGCCGAGCACCGCGCACATCGTCGTGGCGTAGCCAGTGGGGAAGGCAGTCGCGAGGAAACGACCCGAGCCGTCATTCAGCCGCAGCTCGACGTCACCGCCACCTTTGTAGTCGTCTCCGTTGCCGATCAGGAGATCGAGGTCCAGGTCCGCGTCGACGTCGCCCAGGACCATGCAGGTGGTCCGATGGTTCGCGCAGTCCGGTTGATTCGCAGCGAGGACGAACCGCCCGCGGCCGGTGTTCAGGAACAGGCTGTTGCAATCCAAGCCGTAGGCCTGGTTGTGGACGAGCAGGTCGACGTCTCCATCGCGATCGACGTCGCCAGCGACGGCGACTTCCATTTCCGACCTCGCTGGGAGCATCCGATGCAGCTGTTCGAGCTTCGCTGCCTGAGCGCTCGCCGATGTGGGGCAACTCGCGAGCGTCAGGCACAGGCCGGCGCTGGCACGCAGCGCTGGGCCGAGAGGGAGTCTTCCAAGCATGGGGTTCTCCTGGAAACCGGCGTGTCCGCGATTGGTTCGCGAACGCGCCGCGGTGGGGCGGCTTGCACGCCACGAACTGTATGCTCTGCCCCAAATGACGCAGCACCGATTCTCGATCTGGCTAGCGACCGCAATTCTTCTGGGCCTGCTGGCCTGCGCTTCGCAATCCACGGTCCCGGGGATGCCGCCCGAGGCGGCGGCCCCGGTGCTCCAGGTGAGCCCTGCCCAGGAGTCGGCCCCTGGCGCTGCTGCCGGAGAGGGCCTGGGTTCCCTGCGCAACGCGCGGGTCGCTTTCGCGACCGACGGCAAGCCGGTGCCGCTGACGTTCCTCGCTCGGGGCAACATGAGTCCGGACGAGCTCGCCGAGCTCACGCGGCTAGCGCCGAACCTGCGGATCCTCAGTGGACTTTCACGCGAGCAGGCTCTCGAGCATGCCGCGGAAGCGCAGGGCGCGGACGCTGGCCTGGTGACGCCCGAATTCCTCGCCGCGGCCGGCCAGCTGGTCTGGGTCCAGGCGATGGGGGCGGGGGTCGAGCGCTTCCTCGCCCTCGACGGGCTCGCCAAGGAGGAGCGCATCGTGCTGACCAACATGCGCGGCGTTCACGGTCCCGCGATTTCGGAGCACGTCTTTGCGACGCTGCTCTTCCTGACGCGCGACCTGCGTTTCCATGTCGCGAACCAGCCCAGCGGCACCTGGAAGCAGGATGGCTCCTCGCGTCGGCCAATCACCCTCCAGGGCCGCACCCTCCTGGTCGTCGGCCTGGGCGGCATCGGCAGCGAGGTCGCCGAGCGCGCCCACGGCTTCGGGATGCGCGTGATCGCGACGCGCCGCAGCGACACCCCTTCGCCCGCGTATCTCTCGCATGTCGGCCGCCCCGACGAGTTGAAAGCCATGCTGCCGCATGCCGACGTGGTGGTGGTGTGCACGCCGCTGACGCCTGAGACCGACCAGCTCTTCGATCGCCAGGCCTTCGCCGCGATGAAGCCCGGCGCCTACCTGGTCAACATCGCCCGGGGCCGCATCGTCCAGACCCAGGCCCTGGTCGAGGCCCTGCGCGACGGCCGGCTCGCCGGCGCCTGCCTGGACGTCACCGACCCCGAGCCCCTGCCCGCGGACCATCCGCTGTGGCAGATGGCGAACGTCGTGATCACGCCCCACGTCTCGAACGATTCGGAGTTGACCGACCAGCGGGGAGCGCAGCTTTTTCACGAGAATTTGAGGCGTTTCGCGGCGGGGGAGCCCTTGCTCAACGTCGTGGACAAGCTCGCCGGATATTGATGGAGATCGTGCTGGTCGCGCCGGAGATTCCGCACAACTCGGGCTGCGCCGGCCGCCTGAGCGCGGCTCTCGGGCTGCGCCTGCACCTGGTCGAGCCGCTCGGTTTCTCGCTCGAGGACCGCTACTTGAAGCGCGCCGGCCTGGATTACTGGCCGCTGGTCGAGCTTTGCGTGCACCGCGACTGGCAGGCGGCGAGCACGGCGCTCGCGGCCTCGAGCCCAAGGCCCCTGGGCGAGCGGCTGCGGCTGTTCAGCGCTCGGGGCGGGGCCTCGCTCTTCGCGGTCGACTTCGCTCCCGATGACGTCCTCGTCTTCGGCAGCGAGTCGAGCGGGCTGCCGCCCGAGCTCCTGACCGCCTTCCCTGC
>Ga0193706_1000349_pt1 | contig 28359 bp, 17 predicted proteins | sample U3c1metaG_FD_160130 | JGI IMG/M metagenome (GOLD analysis project Ga0193706, IMG submission 160130) | Soil microbial communities from a riparian zone of the East river system, Colorado, United States - U3c1 | ecosystem: Environmental > Terrestrial > Soil > Riparian zone | place: USA: East River... | reverse complement strand
CGCAAGCCAATCCCGCGGCGACGGCGGAAGAAGAAGAGACTGTTCCGGAACGTAGCGACGAAAGGTCGTTGGCATACGGCTATTTTACCGCATGCCAACGATTCCTGCCGCGCAGGCTCCTAGGGAAGGACTACTGATGCATTAATGCGTGCCGACCGGCCGCGCCTTCGGAACCGGCGCGGGATCGGGCTTCGAGGGCTCAACCGCCCGCGGCTTCATCTCCGCCTTGGCGTGGTCGCCGAGGCCCATGGCCCCCTCTTCCAGCCAGGCGTGCTTGCCGTCGAGCACCCGCAGCGCCACCTTGTACTTGCGGACGTCGTCATTGGCCCACAGCTCGTGGAACAGGTGGACGACCCGCCGGCGGGAGTTACGGGCGAAGAGGTCGGCCAGCTCGGCGGCATTGGCCGCCTCGGGGTGGCCGGCCACCTCCATGGCATGGGCGCGGGTCACCGAGGTCGCGATCGCGAACAGCTCGTTGGCGACGTCCACCAGCCGGAAGAGGAACGCCTGCTTGTTCTGCAGCTTCCCCTGGAAAACCATCATGCCGTGGAAGATCTGGCGCGACAGCCGCCGGGTGTTGCGCTCGACGAAGCGGAGGTGGGTCGCCAGCGCGCCGAACTCCGTGTAGCGCGGCCACTGCCCCCAGCCCAGCCAGCGGGTGGGGTACCAGGAGGCGTAGAAGGCGGAGATCTTGGGCAGGTCGGCGAGCTTCTCGGCCACGCTCTTCTCGGGATCGATCATCGCGCCGGCCACCTGGAGGTGCTTGTCCACCGCCTCGCGGGCCATGAACAGGTGCATGATCTCGGACGACCCCTCGAAGATCTTGTTGATGCGGTAGTCGCGCATCATCCGCTCGACGCCGATCGGCACGTCGCCGCGCGCCTTGAGCGAGGTCTCGGTCTCGTAGCCGCGGCCGCCGCGGATCTGCATCGTGTCGTCCACAATCTCCCAGGTGCGGTCGGAGTTCCACTCCTTGCAGGCCGCCGCCTCCAGGCGGATGTCGTAGCTCCCCTGGTCGGACATCTCGGTCGCCAGGGCGACGATCGACTCCATGGCGAAAGTGGTCGCCGCCATGTCGGCGATCAGGTGGGCGATTGCCTCGTGCTTGCCGACCGGCCGCCCCCACTGCACGCGCTCGCTCGCCCAGGTGCGGCAGACCTCCAGGCAGTGCTTGGCCGTGCCCACCGAGCCGTTGGGGATCGACAGGCGGCCGTCGTTGAGGGTGGTGAGAGCGATCTTCAGCCCCCTCCCCTCCTCGCCGATCAGGTTCTCGGCCGGCACGCGGACGTTCTTGAAGCTGATCACCGCGTTGGCGAGCGCGCGCAGGCCCATGAAGTGGCAGCGGTGCTCGACCTTGACGCCCACCCAGCCCATCTCGACGACGAAGGCGCTGATCTTCTTCGACTTCGGGTCGCGGGCCATCACCACCAGCAGCTTGGCGATCGTGCCGTTGGTGCACCAGAGCTTCTCGCCGTTGAGGATGTAGTCCCCCTCCGGGGTCTTCTCGCAGGTGGTCTGCAGGCGCGCCGGATCGGAGCCGACCTGCGGCTCGGTCAGCGCGAAGGCCGAGATGTCGCCGGCGGCGCAGCGCGGCAGGTACTTATTCTTCAAGGCCTCCGAGCCGAACAGCTTGAGCGGCTGCGGCACGCCGATCGACTGGTGGGCCGACAGCAGCGCCGAGAGGTTGCCGTCGATCGAGCCCAGAAGCTGCATGACCCGCTGGTACTCGACGTTGCTGAATCCAAGGCCGCCGTATTTCTTCGGGATCTTCATGCCGAAGGCGCCCAGCTTGCGCAGGCCGTCCACGACATGCTCGGGATACTCGCCGGTGACGTCGATCTCGACCGAGTCCACCTCGTCGCGCAGGAATTCCTTGATAGCGTTATAGAAGGCGGCGAACTCGGGCCGCTCCTCCGCCGGCAGCGGGTACGGGTGAATCAGGTCGAGACGGAAGTTGCCGAGGAACATCTCCCGCAGGAAGCTCGGCTGCTTCCACTCGGTCTCGCGGGAGGCTTCCGCCACCTTCCTCGATTCAAGCTCGCTGCTGATTTGATCCTTCGACATGGTCTCTCCCCTTTGCTTGAGCTTTGAGTGGGCCGGCTCAGAAGGCCGTTATGCCGCACTGCGACAATGATACCAGCCCTCCGCTCTCCGCGCCAGTCATGAGTTTACCGAGATGGCAGAAGAAGTAGCGGAGGGGTAGTGCTACTTCTGACCGCGGGCTTCGCCGCAGTGCGGCTCAACCGAGCTCAATCCAACCTTTCGGCGGAGCGATGGCGCTGCAGCGACTGTGTCATAGCCAACCAAGTGTACCGGTTGGGCCCAATAGGATGTGCTACTGTTTTTTATTCATGGACCCACACCGGCTGGCGGAGGAACGAAGCGTCGCGTATCACCGCGTGATCGCCGAGCGCCTGCAACGGCAGCCGGAGGTTCTCGCGAGTGCCCGCCAGCGCGTACAGACCTGGCTGGCATCCGGTACCGAAACTCCGTTCTATGCGCGGAAGTGGGCGGAGATCCTCGCCGGCGACATCCCCTCGATCGCAGGTTTCCTGACCGAACGTAGCGAGCTCGCGGACGAGCTCCGGCAGTCGAGCCCATTCGCCGGAGCCCTCGAGCCTCGTGAGCGCTGGAAGATCTGGCGCGAAACCCGGGACCACTTCTCCCAACAGCCGTGACCCGGGAACAGCTCGAGCACCTCATCCGCGCCGCCGCGGTGATCGCCGCTGATGACGAGATCGTCGTGATCGGCAGTCAGGCGATTCTGGGACAGTTTCCTCAAGCTCCAGCTCCCATGCGCGTCTCCGTCGAGGCGGATCTCTATCCGCTGAACCATCCCGAGCGGGCAGACCTGATCGAGGGCAGCATCGGCGAGCTTTCCCCCTTTCACGAGACCTTTGGCTATTACGCCCAAGGCGTCGGCGAGGAGACCGCCTATCTGCCGCAAGGATGGAAGGAGCGCCTCATCGTCGTCCAGAATGAGAACACTCGCGGAGCCAAGGGCTTGTGCCTCGAAGTACATGACCTCCTGGTCGCCAAAGCAATTGCCGGACGCGAAAAGGATCTCTCTTTCCTGAGCGATGCCGCCGAGAATCACATGGCGGACGTAGATATCCTGCTCCACCGTCTTGCCACTGTGGAAGCCGCCCCGGAAGTCTTGAAGAACGCCCGCGCCGTGATCGACAGAGCCTTCCGTCATCAAGAAATTTAATTCCACTGTGGGCTGACCTGCTTGAACTGAAGGCTGGGCGGCGGTGTTCGCCCTCCCGGCCTTTCCCCGATACAATGACTCTCGCAGTTCGTCAAATTCGTTCATCGCAATGGGTAAAGTTCTTCGTGCCATAGATCTCGGCTGCGCCGCGGTCCTCCTGAGCCTCCTCTCGGGCGCTGCCGCCCAGGCGAGCACCATCGACCTCCTGCCCGGCTCCCGCGGCTTCGTCCATGAGGTCTTCACCACCGGCGACGGCCTGCCCGCCGCGGGGATCAGCCAGCTCCTCCAGACGCGGGACGGCTTTCTCTGGCTCGCCACCTTCGACGGCCTGGCCCGCTTCGACGGCGCCCACTTCGAGGTGTTCGACAGCGAACGGGTGCCGGCGCTGGGGAGCAACCGGATCTTCAACCTCGCGGAAGGGCGCGACAGCGCCCTGTGGATCCGCACCGAGCAGGGGCATCTCATCCGCTATGCGAACGGCATCTTCGCCGCCTGCCCGGCGCCGCGGGCGGGCCGCGCCGATTGCTCGCTGCGGCAGGTCGGCGCTCCCGGGTACACCCTGCTCCAAAAGGACCGTTCCGGAGCTCTCTGGGCCGGCGGCCCGGGCGGCGTGTTCCGCGTCGAGGGGAACGGCTTGCGGGAGGTCCCGGAGCTCAAAGTCCCGGACCCCGTCCAAGCGGTCTCCCTGGACCGGACCGGCGGGTTCTGGGTCGCGACCCGGGACGGCCTCTGGCGGCGCGGGCCCCACGGCCTGGAACGGATCGTCCTCCCTCCCGGCCAGTGCGCCCTGGGCTTCCCCACGGTCGCCGTTGACGACTACGGCGAGGTCTGGGTCGCCGCGGCCGAGGCGATCGGACGCCTCCGCGGCAGGACCTTCGTGCCCGAGATCTCCGGCCGCGGGGCGGTGGGCGAAGACCCCAGAGGCGGAATCTGGATCTCGCTTTCAGGACGGTTGATAGGCCAGCGGACCGGGGTCCGGCAGGATCTCTGGTCCGAACCCGCCACCCCCATCCTGATCGACCCCCGCCGCAACGTCCACACGGGCCCCGGGCAGGACGTCTGGGCCGGCGCCTCCAAGACCCTCTTCCACAATGGGCGTCCGGCGTTCACGCTCTCCGGGGAAACCGGTGAACTCGTCGCGATCCATCGTAGCCGCGACGGCACGGTCTGGGCCGCTACCTCGCGGCGAGGGGAGCTTCACGCTCTCCATCCCGCCCGCATCGCCACGATCGCCGAGGGGCTTCCGAACCCCATCGTCTATCCCATCTACGAGGACCGCGACGGCACGATCTGGGCCGGAGGCGGCGGTTTCCTCGCGTCTCTCGCGCCCGGGGCCGATCGCTTCCGGCCTCTCTCCAATCCGGCGGGCCCGGACCAGAGCGTCCACTCGTTCCTGCGCGACCGGGAGGGGACCTTCTGGGTCGGCACCTCGCGCGGGCTCTATACCCTGGGGTCCGGCGGATTCACGCCGGCCGGCGACGAGCGAGGGCGCAACCTCGGCGTTCTGGCGATCTTCGAGGACTCGCGCGGCGGCCTCTGGGTCGGCACTAAGGAGGGGCTCTTCCACCGCGAGCCTCTCGCCAAGGGGGGCCACTGGACCTGGCTGCAATCCAAGAATGGACTGCCGTTCCCCTGGATCCGGGTAATCCGGGAGACGCCGGATGGCGCGCTCTGGTTCGGCACCAATGGCGGCGGCGTGATCCGCCTCGCGGCCGGCCGCTTCACGGCGATCACCCACGCTCAGGGGCTCTCCAGCGACCTGGTGCGGGGGCTCTATGCCGCGCCGGATGGGCGGCTGTGGATTGCCACCGAGAACGGGGGCCTGAGCCGCCTCGATCCGGCGGCGGTCGGCCAACCCGGAGGACCGCGCATCGCCGTGGTGGGGACGCGCCAGGGGCTGCCTGTGAGCGGCGTCCATCAGATCGTGGCCGACGGCCTGGGCAATCTCTGGATGAGCAGCAACGACGGGATCTTCCGGACTCGCCTGGATGACCTGAACGCGGTGGCCGACGGCCGGCTCCTCCACCTCGAGACTGTCCTCTACACTGAGCGTGACGGTATGGGTGTGCGCGAGGCCAACGGCAGCGTGCAAGACGCCGGACTGCGCGACCGCGCGGGGAGGATCTGGTTTCCGACGCTGGACGGGGTGGTACGCCTCGATCCGCGCGAGCTCCTGCGCCACTCCGAGCCGCCGCCGGTCTACGTCGAGGGTCTCCGGCTCGGCGAGGGGGAGACACCTCTCGGCGGTCCGGTGCGCCTGACACCTCAGCAGCGCAGCTTCGCTCTCGAGTTCACCGCCCCCTCGTTCCTGGCGCCGGAGCGCCAGCGGTTCAGGTTCCGGCTCGTCCCCTACGACCGCGGCTGGATCGAGTCCGGCGCCCGCCGGGAGGCGTTCTACACCCAGGTGCCGCCAGGCAAATACCGGTTCGAGGTCATGGCCGCGGGTCCGGACGGCGGCTGGAGCCCCCCCGCGACGATTCCGGTCGAGCTGGTCCCCCGTTTCTTCGAGACCGGCTGGTTCCGGGCGCTCTGCGTGCTGCTGGCCTGCGTGATGGGCTTCGGCCTGTTCCGAGTCTGGGGCGCCCGGCAGCAGGCCCGGCAGCGCCGGCTCGAGCGGCTGGTGGAGGAACGCACCGCCACCATCGTCCAGCAGGCCGAGAAGCTGCGCGAGCTCGACGCGCTCAAGTCGCAGTTCTTCGCCAACGTCTCGCACGAGCTCCGCACGCCGCTCACGCTCACCCTCGGCCCCCTGCAGGACGTCCTCGACGGCCGGTTCGGGCCGCTGCGCCAGGATCTCGCCGAGCAGGTCGAGGTGGCGCTGAGCAACGCCCAGCGCCTGCTCGGACTGGTCGATCAGCTCCTCGACATCGCGCGGCTCAACGCCGGACGTCTGCGCCTGCGGCCGCGGCGCGCCGACCTCGCGGCGGCCGTACGCCAGCGCGTGGAGGCCTTCCTCCCCCTGGCCGAGCGGCGGGGGATCGAGCTCTCTCTGACCGAGCCCGTGGAGCCTGTCGAAGTCTGGTTCGACGAGGTCCAGATCGAGAAGGTGTTCGACAACTTGCTGGGCAACGCCCTGAAGTTCACGCCGCGTGGGGGCAAGGTGCGGGTCGGCCTCGCCGCTCCGCCGGGGGACGGACCGGTCGCGGTAAGCGTCCGCGACACGGGCCCGGGGATCCCCGCCGACCAGTTGGAACGGGTCTTCGAGCGCTTCTATCAGGTGGAGGGGACCGCCCAGCGACGGTGGCCGGGAGCGGGCATCGGCCTCGCCCTGGCCAGGCAACTGGTCGAGCTGCATGGCGGCACGATCGCGGCCGAGAGCGCCGAGGGGGAGGGCGCCTGCTTCACCGTCACCCTGCGGCGCGACCGGGACCACCTCCCCTCCGACCTGCTGGACGAGAGGCCGCGGGAGCGCGAGAAGCGGCCGCCCGGCGCCCTCGCGATCCCCTCGGAGACTCCGGACGAGCCAATGCGGCCGTTCGACCTCGCCGACTTCGACCGCGAGGACGACCGCACGACCATCCTGGTGGTCGACGATCATCCGGATGTCCGCGCCTATGTCCGCCGGCATCTCGAGCCGGACTACCGCATCCTGGAGGCGGCGGACGGCGTCGAGGGCCTGGAGCAGGCGCGGCGCTTCGTGCCCGACCTCGTGGTCAGCGACGTGATGATGCCGGGGCTCGACGGCAACGCTCTGTTCCGCAGCCTGCGCGAGGACCCCGAGCTCGAGCTGGTGCCGGTCGTGCTGCTCACCGCCAAGGCCTCGGCCGAGAGCCGCATCCAGGGATTGCGCGACGGCGTCGACGACTACCTGGTCAAGCCCTTCGACGCCCGCGAGCTCAAGGCGCGGGTGGACAACCTGATCGCCTCGCGCAAGCGCCTGCTGGCGAAGTTCGAGACCCGGCCGCAGCAGCCGCTGAAGGCCTCGGAGGTGAATGTGACCTCAGCCGACGCGGCGTTCCTCGCCCGGGTGCAGGCCGTGGTGGAAGAGCGCCTCGGCGACAGCGAGCTGTCGGTGGAAGGTCTCGCCGAGGCCCTGGGCTGCGACCGGTCATACCTCCTCCGCAAGCTCCGCGCGCTGACCGGTGAGACCCCCTCCGGCCTGATCCGCTCGCTCCGCCTCCAGCGCGCCGAGCAGCTCCTGCGCGCCGGCGCCGGAGCGGTGAGCGAGATTGCCTACGCCGTCGGCTTCAAGAGCGTCGCCCATTTCTCCAATGCCTTCCAGGAGCGCTACGGCGAGCGGCCGTCGGCGTTCGCGGCGCGTCACCGGGGGCGGTAAATAAAACATCTGCTATCGCACCTTTCTTCGTCCTTAATATCCTTGCAATCTTTGTTGTCCCTTACGTCCCTTGTGCTTTTCCGCCCCGCGGCTCAAGCCTGTTGCGTTCCTGTGACATCCCGTTGCACCCGTGATGCCGGCCCCCTGAAAGCAACGATCGTCCCCCTGTAAGCAAGCACGCATAGAGCATTTGCTGCATGATTCTGCCGCTGTTCCGAACATCCATTGCTTTTTGAAGGGAGAATCTATGCGTCGAGCCCTGGTGGCCTCAGCGGCCGCTCTCATCTTTTGTCTGGCCGCCCTGACGGCGCACGCGCAACCGCTGGTCAAGTCCGCAATCCAGGTCGATGCCGGGAACACCAAGCAGACCGGCCAGACCTTCGGCTATCGCCTGACCTACAACTGCAGCAGCACGTCTGGCCCCTGCCTGAACGCCGAGGTGGTCGACCTCCTGCCGGCTTCGGTGCAATACATCTCGACCGTGCCGGCCAGCCCCACCGGCGACGTGGCGGCGATCAACGTCACCCCGAACTACATGGGGACCGGCCGCACGCGGGTGCAGTTCGTGATGATCAACCCGCTGCCGGCCGGCAACAGCGGCGACCTGCTGATCAACGTCCGCTTCCCCAACGGCTCGACGCCGAACGGCACCGTGGCGGTGAATACGGCGGACGGCATCAACCTCGGAGCGACTCCCGGGACGACCACGACGCCGCCGGTCACGGTGACCGCCGTCGCCTCGGTCCAGGTGAGCCTCCAGAAGACTTTGACGACGAGCCCGGCCAACCTCGACCTGCCGGAGAGCTACCGGCTGCGCATCGCGGTCTCGGGCAACCCGGGATCGCTGAACCTGACGGCGGTCGGCCCAGTCGTCGACACGCTGCCGCCCGGAACGGTGTTCAACGGCGCCACCCCGGCGGCGGACTGCCAGCCCGGCTGCGTCGGCACCACCCCGGCGACCGTCACCTGGACCAGCCCCTGCGCGCTGCCGGTGACGGCGGGGAGCAACTGCGACATCCAGGTGAACGTCACCTTCCCGAGCGCGACCTTCCCCAGCGGCACCAACGTCACCAACAGCTTCACCGCCGACGGCACGCCGCTGGGCCAGCCGTCTCAGAACCTGGGCGTCGGGACGGTCACCCACCCGGTCACCACCTTCGTGCCCAACGCGGGCGCCGGCTTCCAGAAGAACGTCGCCAGCGGCAGCCCCAACCCGCCGACCCTGAACCAGACCTTCAGCTATGACCTGGTGCCGAGCAACAACGGCAACGTCCCGCTGGACAACATGGTGGTCATCGACACGCTGCCAGTAGAGATGCAGGTCGCCAGTGTCACCACCGGCGCCTACAACGGTCTGAACGACTTCGCGGCGGGCGAGGGCGTGCGGGTGAGCTATGAGAAGAACACCGCCCTCAGCGTCTTCACTCTCTGGGGGAACTCGCCGAACGCCACGTCGAATACGACGCTGACCGCGCCGCCCCCGGGCCTCGGAGCCGGCGAGTACATCACCCGTATCCGTTGGGAGTACGGCCAGGCGCAGCCCGGCATGAGCCCCAGCACCCGGCCGGTGATCACCGGACAGATCGTCAACCCGGACAACGCCGGCGGCCCGGTGGCTATCGGCGACACGATCCAGAACTGCGCCGATCTCACCGCCGTCTACACGGCCGGCCCGACCAACGTCACCCGCAACGCCTGCCGGAGCTTCGTGCTGAGCGGCCCCTTCGCCCAGCTCAACCCAGCCAAGGAGAACCTCTCCGGCGGCGGACCGTTCAACCCCGGCCAGACGGTCTCCTGGCGTCTGCGGGTGCGCAGCGCCGCCCAGTCGAGCGACCCGGTGCCCCTGGAGAGCCTGATCGCCACCGACCTCCTGCCGGTGGACCTCGTCTTCTCCACCTGGACCTTCGACGCTCAGGGGACCGGCCTGCCGGCGCCCCAGAGCTTCCAGCAGATTCCGAACTTCGCCGGCACCGGCCGCACCCTTCTGGTCTGGCGCTGGAACGCCGGCAGCGGCAACCTCGGCGTCAACCAGCAGGTCTGGATCATTCTCAACACCACCATCCGCAACGGCGCGGCCTTCGGAGCGCTCGCCAACGATTTCACCCTCGACAGCGACGCGCCCGGCCTCGGGCTGCGCTGCTCCGGCTCTTCCCAGGCCGACACCCTCGACTTCGACGGCGACGCCGACACCGCCGAGACCCTCTGCCGCGCCACCGGCACCGCGAACGTGGCGCCGATCGCCCAGCTCATCTCGAGCAAGACGATTCAGGGGACCTGCGACGGCGGCTCCGTCTCCACCTCGGCCGGCACCCTGACCGGCGGCGCCCTGAACTACCGCCTGCGGGTACAGAACCCGGGCTCGGTGCCGATGCAGAACTTCGTGCTGATCGACATCCTGCCGTTCGTCGGCGACACCGGCGTGCGCGACTTCACCAACCCGCGCGGCTCGCAGTGGACGCCGCTGCTCTCGGCGCCGATCACGCCGCCGCCGGGAACGACGATCTACTACTCCACCTCCGGCAACCCCTGCCGCCCCGAGGTGGGCGTAACGGTCCCGGGCTGCGATCCGCCGAACTGGACGACCGTGCCGCCGGACCCGATCACCAGCGTCCGCTCTTTCAAGGTGGAGTTCGGCAACCGCGTGGTCGGCCCGGCCGACACGCTGGACTTCTTCTTCTCTATGACCACCCCCGGCACCGTGCCGGCGGGCACCTTCGCCTACAACTCCTTCGCCTATCAGGCGGACCGCGCGGACGGCCTGGGATCGCTGGCCGCCGAGCCGCAGAAGGTAGGGGTCTCGCTCGGCAGTTGTGAAGCGGCGAGCCTCGGCGACTACGTCTGGGTGGACACCAACCAGAACGGCATCCAGGACGACGGCCCCACCGGCGTCAACGGCGTCTACACGCGGCTGTTCACTCCGGGCGCCGACGGCGTGCCGGGCACGCCCGACGACGTCCCGCTCTCCTCCACCGTCACCAGCGATGGCCCCGGCAACGCTCCCGGCTGGTACCGCTTCCCAGGCCTCGCGCCGGGCAGCTACTTCGTCTGCTTCACGCCGCCGCCGACGTTCGACGTCACGATCCCGAACCAGGGTTCGGACGCCAGCGACTCCGACGTCATTGCCGCGACGGGCTGCACGCCGGTCGTCACCCTGACGGCGAACCAGGACGACCCGGATCTCGACCTGGGCCTGATCGCCACCCAGCTCGCCGCCCTCGGCGACTACGTCTGGTTCGATCGCAATAGCGACGGCATCCAGAACGAGTCGCCGTTCGACGGCGCCAACGGCGTCACCGTCCGGCTCTTCCTCGACGATGGCGACGGCAATCCCGAGCCGGGCGCCGGCGACGTGCTGACGGCGACCACGGTCACCGCCGACGATGTCTACGGCCGTCCGGGGTACTACCTGTTCGACGGATTGATCCCGGGGCTCCGCTACTTCGTCCAATTCGTGAGGCCCGCCTCGGCGACCGCTTTCACGACGCAGACCGCGGGCGGTGACACGACCGTCGATTCCAATCCACGCCTCTCTGATGGCGCGACGGCGGAAGTGATCCTCGCTCCCGGCGAGGTGAACCGGACGATCGACGCCGGCCTGATCACCGCCGGAGGCACCCTCGCGCTCGGCGATCAGGTCTGGATGGACACCGACAACGACGGCGTCTACGAGCCCGAGAACGGTGAGATGGGGATCGACGGCGTCCGCCTGAACCTCTATCTCGACGTCAACGGCGACGGCCTGCCGACGCTGGACGAGTACATCGGCACCACCACGAGCTCCACGGTGAGCGGCTTCGTCGGCCGCTATCGCTTCACCGGCCTGGCGCCGGGCACCTACATCGTGGTCGTCGACCCCACCAGCTTCGGCGGCGGCGGCGCGCTCTCCGGCAAGGTGTCGAGCACCGGCAACGACCCGGCGCCCGATCCGGACGACGACGTCAACGGCGACGACAACGGCACTCCGGTGGGCGCGCTCACCGCGAGCCGGCCCGTGACCCTGACCGACAACGGCGAGCCGACCGCCGAGGACGGCGACAACGACACCAACCTCACCGTCGACTTCGGCTTCATCGCCGGCGGCGCCGGCGCGGCCGAGCCGCGGTATGACTATGGCGACGCGCCGGACGTCACGGCCGGCACCGCTCCGGGGGACTACAACACCACGGCGCTCGACAACGGCGCCGCCCACCTCCTTGGGGTGTCCAACGCCCCCTACCTCGGCGCCTGCGTCGACGCTGATGGCGGCTTCAACCAGAACCCCGCGGCGACCGGCGACGACCTCGCCACCTCCGACCTCACGATCGGCACCTGCGCCGGTGGCGACGACGAGAATGGCGTCACCTTCAGCGGTCCCTTCGTGCCGGGCGGCACGGCGCAGTTCACCGTGACCTCCGGCGGTCCGACGTCCTGCTCCCTTGACGCCTGGGTCGACTGGAACGGCAACGGCGTCTTCGGCGACTCCGCCGGCGAGCAGATCGCCACCAGCCTGACCGTGGCCACGAACGTGGTGCTCTCCCCCGCCGTGCCGGCGGGAGCGGTCCCGGGTCTCACCTACGCCCGCTTCCGCTGCTCCTCGGCTGGCGGCCTCGGACCCACGGGTCTCGCGGCCAACGGCGAGGTGGAGGACTACCTGGTAGGGGTCGTCGGCACCGACTTCGGCGACGCCCCGGCGAGCTACGGCACGCAGGGTGCGGGCGCCGCGAGCCACACCGTCGATCCGCTGACCACCCTCACCCTCGGCTCCTGTGTGGACACCGAGGCGGACGGACAGCCTTCAGTGGGCGCCGACGGCGACGATACCGCCGCCGGCACCAGCCGCGTCGGGAGCTGCTTCGACGACGAGGACGGCGTCACCTTCACCTCGGTCCTCACCGCCTGCCAGACGAGTCAGGTGACGGTCACCGCGGGAGCCGCCGGCAACCTGGACGCTTGGATCGACTTCAACGGCGACGGCGACTTCGGCGACGCCGGCGAGCAGATCTTCGCCAGCCGGGCCCTCGCCGCCGGCAGCAACCCGCTCAGCTTCATGGTCTCCTGCGCGGCGGTTCAGGGCGGGACCTACGCCCGCTTCCGCCTCTCCTCGGCCGGCGGCCTCGGCTCCACCGGTGCCGCACCCGACGGCGAGGTCGAGGACTACGCCGTCAACGTCGGCTCCGTGGACTTCGGCGACGCGCCGGACAGCTACGGCACGACGCTGGCGAACAACGGGCCGAATCACCGCGTGGTGACCGGCTTCTCGCTCGGCGCCACCGAGGACAGCGAGTCCGAGGGACAGCCTTCGGCGAGTGCCAACGGCGACGGCGCCGACGAGGACGGCGTCAGCTTCCCCAACGGCGGGCTGCTGGCTGCCTGCTCGGCGGTCGTCATCCCGGTCCAGTTGACCAACACGGCGGGGATCGCCACCCCCCGCCTCGATGCCTGGATCGACTTCGACGGCGACGGCGCGTTCAACGACCCGCGCGACCGGATCGCCAGCGGCCAAGCGCTCACCCCGGGCGCTAACACGGTGACGGTCAACGTCCCCTGCGACGCCCGTTCGGTCTTCACCTACGCCCGCTTCCGTCTCACCTCGACCGGGGTCTCCGGCCCCGGTGGCGCGGGCGCGGACGGCGAGGTCGAGGACTACGCCGTAACCGTCGTGGGCTACGATTTCGGCGACGCCCCCGATCCCACCTACCCGACCCTGCTGGCGAACAACGGCGCCCGCCACATCGTCCTGCCGCTCAATAACCCGACCCTGGGGGCGACGGTGGACACCGAGCCGGACGGCCAGCCGAACGCGACGCTCACCGGCGACGGCAGCGACGAGGACGGCGTGACCTTCCCGAGCCCCCTGATTCCGGGGCACACGGGGTTCATGCAGATCCGTACAGGGGCGACCGGAGGCTTCGTGAGCTGCTGGATCGACTTCAACCGGAACGGCTCCTGGGCTGACCCCGGCGATCAGGTACTCACCGACGTCCAGCTCGGCGCCAACGCGTCGGTCTACGAGCAGTTCCCGGTGCCCGCGGGCCTGACCGAAGGGAAGACCGCGACCCGCTGCCGCATCAGCTCACAGACCGGGCTGAGCTTCACCGGCGGAGCGGTCGACGGCGAGGTCGAGGATCACCCGGCGACCATCAGCCTGATCGAAATCCCAACCCTCGACACCTGGGGCCTGCTCGCCCTGGCCCTGCTGCTGGGAGGGGTGGCCGTCTGGAGGATGAGACGGCCGGCTACGAAGTAAAAGTACGATGAGAAGACCGTAGGGGCGGGGCTCGTCTCCGCCCCTGCGGTTCAAGTCCGTTTCCGCAACGCCACTCCCACCCCTGCCAGCACCAGCGCCGTGCCGATGGCGATCCGCGCAGTGAACGGCTCTTCCATGAACAACGTCCCCACCGCCACCGCGATCACCGGCGTCGCGTAGTTGATCAGCGACATCCGTGTCGCGGTCTGCTGCTTGAGCAGCCAGAAATAGACCGTGAACGGCACCGCCGAACCCATGATCCCCAGGTAGATCACCGCCAGCACGGACGGCATATCGAAGTGGACGGCCCGCCCGCGCTCGGCCAGCAGCGCCAGGGCGCCCATCAGCAGCGCCGTGATCCCCATCGGCACCGCCGCGATCGAGATCGGATGGACGCCCTCCCCCCACTTCTTGACCAGGATGCTGCCGATCCCCGCGCAGAGCGGCGAGATGAGGAGCACCGCGGCGGCCGTCCTCACCTGCCCGCCGCCGAGCGCCTGGAAATCCTCGGAGAAGATCACTGCGATCCCGGCAAAACCGATCAGGATGCCCAGGGTCCCCGGCACGGTCAACCGATCTCCGGCAAGAGCGAAGTGAGCGGCCACCGCCACGATTAGCGGCATGGTGGCGAAGAGCACCGCGGCCAGGCCGGAGGGGACGGACTGCTCGGCCCAGTAGAGGACGCCGTAGGGGATGGCGAAGGTCAGCAGCGAGTTGGCGATCCAGAGGCGCCACTCGTTCGGGCTCCGGCCCAGTTTCACGCCGAGGAGCGGCGCGAGCGCCAGCAGCGCCGCCGAGGCGAGGGCGAAGCGGAGAGCCACGCCGGTGAACGGCGGGATGCCCCGCAGCCCAACCCGGATCACCGCCCAGGTAGTGCTCCAGATGAGGATGAGCCCGGCGAGAGCGGCCCAGGTGAGAGCGCGGGTTGGTTTCATGGGGATGCCCGGCGCTCCCACAAAGCCGCTTTACGGATAGATCTTGTACAGCATCCGGGGGTACGGGATCGTCTCGCGCAGATGCGTGACGCCCGTCATCCAGGCCACAAAGCGCTCGAGCCCCATGCCGAAGCCGCTGTGGGGAAATGAGCCGTACTTGCGCACGTCGAGGTACCACTGGAACGCCTCGACCGGCAGGTTGTGCGACTGGATGCGCTGCAGCAGCAGGTCGTGGTCGTGGATGCGCTGGCTGCCGCCGATGATCTCGCCGTACCCTTCCGGCGCGATCAGGTCGAGGCCGAGCACGACCTCCGGGTTCTCCGGATCGGGCTGCATGTAGAAGGCCTTGAACGCCGCCGGGAACCGGGTGACCATCAGCGGCTTGTCGTAACCGCTGGCGAGCAGCGTCTCCTCGTCGGCGCCGAAGTCATCCCCCCACTGGATGGGATTCCCCTTGTCGTTGAGGATCTTGACCGCCTCGGTATAGGTGATGCGCGGGAACGGCGGCACCACCGCCTCCAGCTTAGCCGTGTCGCGCTCCAGGATCTTCAGCTCCTCGCGGGCGCGGTCGAGGACGCGGGCCACGAGGTAGCCGACGAACTCCTCGGCCAGCGAGCAGAGCCCCTCGAACTCGAGGAAGGCGACCTCGGGCTCTACCATCCAGAACTCCATCAGGTGGCGGCGGGTCTTCGACTTCTCGGCGCGAAAGGTCGGACCGAAGCAGTAGACCTTGCCGAGGGCCGCGGCGGCCGGTTCCAGGTAGAGCTGACCGGACTGCGAGAGGTAGGCCTTGTCGCCGAAGTAGTCGGTCTCGAACAGGGTCGAGGTCCCCTCGCAGGCGGCGGGAGTGAGGATGGGCGAGTCGATCAGGGTGAACTCGCGCTCGTAGAAGAAGTCGCGGATCGCCTGCTCGACCTCGCTACGCACCCGCAGCGAAGAGCGCTGGCGGCTGGAGCGCAGCCAGAGATGGCGGTGCTCCATCAGGAACGCCGTGCCGTGCTCCTTGGGGGTGATCGGGTAGTCCGGGGTCGCGTAGAGGAGCTCGAACCCCGAGCACTGGATCTCGACGCCGCTCGGCGAGCGCTTGTCTTCCTTGACGACGCCAGTGACGCGGACGGTCGACTCCTGGGTGGCGCGCTCGATGTCTTCCCAGTCCTTCTCGGAGACGTCCTTGCGGCCGGCCACGGCCTGGACGGTGCCGCCGGTCACGCGCACCTGGAGGAAGGCGATCTTGCCGCTCGAACGCTTGTTATCGATCCAACCGCGCAGCTCGACGGTCTGGCCGACGTTGCGGGTCAGCTCGCGAATTGTCGTAACTCGCTTTACTTCGGAAGAATTGGCCTCGCTCATGGGGGCGGGATTGTACTCTACTTCTCCGGCAGCCGGGCCAGGGCATCCGTGGCGGCCCGCTGCTCCGCGATCTTCTTGCTCGGCCCCTCGCCGCGGCCGCCGAGCTCGCCAGCCAGCCAGCATTCGACGACGAAGGTCTTGTCGTGGTCCGGCCCCACGGAGTCGGTCACCCGGTACTCCGGCAGGGCCCAGCCGAGCGCCTGGACGACCTCCTGAAGCTGGGTCTTGGCGTCGGTTACCGCCTGCCGGGAGCGCTCCATGAAGGCGTTCTCCAGCATCGGCAGGATCGCCTTCCGCGCCGTCTCCAGGCCGCCGTCGAGGTAGAGGGCACCGAGGACCGCCTCCATGGAGTCCGCGAGCAGGGAGGGCTTGGTGCGCCCCCCCGAGCGGTCCTCCCCCACCCCGATGCGCAGCGAGGTTCCGAGATCCAGATACTGGGCGTGCTGCGCCAGGGTGTCGCGGTTGACCAGCGTCGCCTTGTGCTTCGACAGCTCCCCCTCCGGCAACTCGGGGTGGTTTTCGTAAAGCCACTCGGCGGTCACCACGCCGAGGACGGCGTCGCCCAGGAACTCCAGCCGCTCGTAGTGCTCCGGAATCCCCTGCTCGTTCGCCCACGACCGGTGGGTGAGCGAAAGCTCCAGCAGGTCGAGCCGCTTGAAGCGGTACCCGAGGCGCTTTTCGAGGGGTGTGGGGTCGCGGCGGCCGAATGCCATGGCGGCATAGTAGCAGCGGAGGAGCCCTTGCTCCTCCGCTGCCCGGATTCAACTCATCGGCGGGGGCTCAGAAGGGGCACGGACCGTTCACGCAGTTGTAGCACCTGTAGGTGGCGTTGAGCGTGGCCGAGGAGCCGCTGCAGGTCGAGGAGGTGACGACGAAGTAGCAGACCCCATACTGGCAGGCCGCGTTCGCCTTGTTCTCCGCGTTGACCCTGGCCGCGGCCAGGGCGCCGTCGCAGCCGAACCCGCTGCCCGAGCCCGACGTGAAGCGGTTGACCGTGCTGCAGACGTACGAATAGGCATAGGCGGGGGTGACGGCGTAGAAGGACAGGGCGAGGGTCAGGGCGACGACGAACAGCAGGGGCACTCGCGAGGACCGGAGAGACTTCAGCAACATCCACCTCCTTGGTAACAGGCGAGGCTGTTCTCGCCTGCTAAAGAAGGTGCGCAAACAAAGAATTTTGTAGCCTCCGCCCCTCTAGCGCCGCCCGAATCGCCGCTCCAGGTCCGAATCCGTCATCTGCAGCACGATCGGCCGGCCATGCGGGCAGGCGTAGGGCTGTTCGGCGGTGAACAGCTCGGCGACCAGGGCCTCCATCTCGGGCGCGGAGAGCGGGTGGTGCATCTTGACCGCGGCCTTGCACGCCATGCTGGCGGCGAGGTTCTCGAGAATCTGGCGCGAGAGGTCGGCGGCGCCCGCCGTCCCGTCCCCGGAGTCCGCGGCCAGGCTCCGCAGGAGCCGCTCGGCGTCGGCCGCTGAGAGCGCTCCGGGGGTCGAGGTGAGGGCCAGGGTGTTCCCGGAGAGAACGGTCAACCCGAAGCCGTGCTCTTCCAGGCTGGACGCGAGCTCGGAAAGGCGGAGCCGCTCCGCCGGGGCCAGGTCGAGCAGGACCGGCGTGAGGAGATGTTGTACCGGTGGGCGTTCGGCGGCCATGGCCCGGCGCAGCCGCTCGTAGAGGATGCGCTCGTGGGCGACGTGCTGGTCGATCAGATAGAGGCCGTCCGGCCCCTCCAGCATGATCAGCGTCCCCTTATACTGCCCCAGCAGCCGGAACGGACGGGCCTCTCCGTGCCTCCCCGAGAGGGGCACCATCGGCCGCTCGAGCGGCGCGTAGGAGGGGGTCGCCAGCCGGGTGGGGAAGACAGGAAGCTCCACGGACCCGGAGGGTCCCGGGGCTCCCGTCACCTCGGTGGGTCCGGCCGAGGAGCGATCCCAGGCGACCGGAGCCCGCTGCTCGCCAAGCCCCTGCCAGGCGAAGGGGACATAGGGCTCGGAGGCCGGCGGCCGGAGCGGGGCGGCTTCCTCGCCGCGGGCGCGCTCCAGCGTGCGCCGGAGGGCCTCGTAGATCCGGTCGAGCAGGCCGGGATCGCGGAAACGGACCTCCGCTTTCTGGGGGTGGACGTTGACGTCCACCTCCTCCGGTGGGATGTCGAGGAAGAGGAAAAGGGCCGGGAAATCCTCCCCCTTCCACTCGTCGCGCACGGCGCGGTAGAAGGTGGCGAGCACGGCCCGGTCACGGATCAGGCGGTGATTCACGTAGATGAAATGGCGCCGCCCCCGCGCTGTCGCCGGAGTCCCCACGAAGCCGTGGATCGTCTCCTCCTCCCTCCCCTGCCCCGCCGGGATCTCGGCGAGCTCGCGGGCGAGCTCGAGGCCGAAGATCTGGCCGATCCGCTCGCGGGAGCCCGCCGCCGTCCCGGGCGCGGGCAGGGCGTCCAGCAGCTCCCGCCCCTCGTGGGAGACCTGGAAGCGCACGTCGGGCCGCGCCAGAGCGTACCCCTGCACCACCTCGACGCAGCGGCGCAGCTCGGTCTGGGGAGCCTTGAGGAACTTCCGCCGGGCCGGCACGTTGAAGAAGAGCGAGCGGACGTCGATCGTGGTGCCGCGCGGGCGGGCGAAGGGTTCGGCCACCCGCACCCGTCCCCCTTCGATCAACACCCGATGTCCCTCCCCTGGCTGCTCGGCGGTGGTCATCTCGACCCGGGCGACGGCCGCGACCGTGGCCAGGGCCTCCCCGCGAAATCCCAGAGTGGCGACCCGCTCCAGATCGTCGAAGCTGGCGATCTTGCTGGTGGCGTGGCGGTCGAAAGCGAGAAGGGCGTCATCCCGACCCATGCCCCAGCCGTCGTCGCCGATCGCGATCCGTCCCTTGCCGCCGCTCTCGAGCTGGATCTCGATCAGCCCGGCGCCCGCGTCCAGCGCGTTCTCGACCAGCTCCTTGACCACCGACGCCGGGCGCTCCACCACCTCGCCGGCGGCGATCTGGCTGACCAGGGTGTCGGGGAGGAGATGGATGCGGGACATGGAAGGCGTAATAAGTCGCGTCGGAACGAGTCGGGCGACACATGCAGGCCGGCTCTCGGAGAGTCTATACTCAGAGAAGAGGGCCGAGGGTTCCCTTATCGGCTGGAGAGAAACATGCACGCCTATAAAGTCGCCAGTGGCTCCGGCGACGACCTCCCCGATGCTCTCCGCGACCAGTTGCCTCCCGTCACGCGACGCCTGCTGGGGGTTGCGCGAGGGGTCAGCGAAGCGGACTACAAACGCTATCTCGACGAGAAATATCGGTGAGGGTCTTGGCGGCGCCAAGCTCAATGGGCATCGCGGCGGCGAGCTTCGCCTTCACCCGCCCTTCCAGGGCCGGCTTGGTGAACAGGAGAAAGGCGGGAGTGGCGGGGGCAGACACGGGCGGGATTGTATCGGAAAGACGGATCGTGCCGGAGGGCTCGGTTGCGAGCCCTCCGAAGGAGAGGATCAGTCGTTGCGCATCAGGCGGATATTGCCGTTGATCGTACGGATCTTGAGGTTCCGGCCGCCGCGGCCCAGGGTTCCATCGATGTCGACTCCCAGCAGCGGGCGGGCTCCATAGCGGTCCCCGATGCCGTTCGTCGGGAAGAGATCGGTATCGAAGTGCCCAGTCTTGCTCTCGGCCGAGAGCCTGACGTCCGCGTGGGTCGGGAGCTTGACCGTGACGTCGCCATTGACGGCAAGGAAGGACAGGGTGCCGGACCAGTCGGTCTGCCCCATGACCGCATTGATCTTGCCGTTGACGGTGCGCCCCTGCGCGTACGAGGAAGTCGCGATATCGAGATCGCCGATCGCGGTGTAGGCCTCCACCGGCGCGTTCAGGCGCTGGACGACGACGTCGCCGATCTCCGTCCGGCCGATGAACTTCACGCCCTTGGGCACCTTGACCTCGTAGTCGACCCGAACCTTGACGTCGTCGGGGTCTTTCCCCTTGGGATAGACGGCAACGATCTGCACTCCAGAGCCGCTCGTCTCGACCTTGATCTCCACCGCGCTCGCGGGAGTTCCGTCCCCGCGCTTCACGGCGTCGACAACCGCCGGTCCGTCGGTCTGCTCGGCATTGATGTGACCGCGGAACCCCTTCACTTCGAGCGTCTGCCCCGGGCTCAGCGGTCCGTTCCAATGAAAGTCTTGCTTATCGGCGAACGCGGGGAGCGCGAGGACCCCGAAGAGGACGCAGCAGAAGAGCGCCAGACTCGTTTTTTTCATGATCTATCTCTCTTTCTCTCGACCCAGATTCAGTGGGAGTGCGGCGGTCAACTCGCCCGCAGGGTGACGACAGGGGGAACCAGGCTCGCGCGGCGCGCGGGGATCCAACTCGCGACCAGACCGACGAGAGTCAGGACCAGAGCGACGGCCAGGACGGTCAGCAGATCGCCCGCGCCGACGCCGAAGAGGGTGCCCGCCATGACCTTGGAGAGGGCGAAGGAACCCAAAAGCCCGATGAACAGACCAATCGCCACCAGCTTCAGGATCTGCCAGATGACGAGGCTGATCACCTCGCGCCGTTGAGCCCCCAGGGCCATGCGGATGCCGATCTCGCGCGTCCGCTGCTGCACCGTATAGTTGAGGGATCCGTACATGCCGACGGCGGCCAGCACGAGCGCGAAGACACCGAAGAGCCCGCAGAGGATGCTCGCCACGCGCTGCACCGTGAAGGAATCGGAGATCACCTTGTCGAGCGTGCGGGCGTTGACGACCGCGAGGCCCGGATCCACCGCCTGGACGGCTTGGCGGAGGGAGCCGACCACCGAGAGTGGATCGCCGTCGACGTGCGCGAGGAGAACCATTTCCGGCCAGCCGAACCGGCCGGCCGGCACGTAGGCCTCCAGCGAGGTGTTATCGGACAGGCCCCGGCGCAGGATGTTCTCGGTCACGCCCACGATGGTGGCCCAGACCTCCTCCTTGCCGTCCTTGCCGACGCCCAGCAGCTTGATCTTCTGGCCGAGCGGGTCCTTGTCGGCGAACAGCTTCTTCGCGGTGCGCGCGTTGATCACTACCACCGGCAGGGCGTTGGTCTGGGTATCCTGGCTCTGCAGGCCTCTCCCCGCCACCAGGTTCTGCCGGATGGTCTGGAAGTAGTCCTCAGTCGCCGTCTGCAGGCCGAGCGGGGGGATCGCCTTCTGGGCCTCCTGCGAGAGGCCCTCGATCTCGATCCGCGTGCCGCCCCAGGAGCCGAAGGGAATGTTGTCGGCCAGGGAGGCGCCGGAGATCCCCGGGACGTTGCGGACGTTCTCGATCACCTTGCGGTAGAAGGCGTCGCGCTTGAAATCCTCGGCATACCTCGTCTCGGGGAGGGTGAGATCCACCAGCAGGGTATGGTGGCGGTCGAGCCCGGTGTCGACATTGACCATCTTGAACAGGCTGCCGATCAGCAGGCCACAGACGACGAGCAGGATCATCGACAGCGCCACTTCCACCACCACCAGGGAATTGCGGAACCGCTGGCGTCCCATGCTGCCTCCGGCCCCCTGGCTGCCTTCGTTCAGCGTCTCCTTCAGATCGGGCCGCGACGACCTCAATGCTGGGACCAGACCGAAGACGAGGACGGTGAAGACCGCCACGCCCAGCATGTAGAGCAGGCTTTGACCGTTGAGAGCGAAATTGTTGAGGTAGGGAGGCAGGTCCTCCGGCGGGATCACTCTCACGGTCAAGCGCAACAGCCAGACCGAGACCACGAGCCCGGCAAGGGTTCCCAGGAAGGCCAGCAGGCAGCTCTCGACGAGCAACTGGCCGAAGATCTGGCTCCGGCTCGCGCCCAGGGCGGTGCGCACCGCAAGGTCGCGCTGCTTGGCGGCGCCCCTCTGGACGAGCAGGTTGGCGACGTTGATGCAGGCGATGAGGAGGACGAATGCGCCGCAGGCGAAACCGATCAGCAGCATCGGGCGGTCGTCGCCGGTGCGGGACTCCCGCAGGGAGATGACCCGCGCGGTCCAGTCCTTGCGCTCCTCCGGATTCTCCTGGGCGACCTGCTTGCTGGTCTCGCGCAGCTCGGCATTGACCGTGGCGAGGGATACCCCAGGCTTCAGGCGGCCGAGCACGAAGTAGGAAAATCGCGTCCAGGATTCCCGGGCCGGGTCGAGGGCGATGGGCAGGAAGATCGCGGCATCGTTGGGCGCGGGGAGCTGCGACCTGGATTCCACGATACCGACCACCGTCCGCGGCTCGCCATCCACGTGGATGGTCTGGCCGAGTATCCCGGGCTTCGAACCCAGACGGGTCTGCCAGAACTGCTCGCTGAGAACCGCCACCTTCTCCCCTCCGGCCCGGTCTTCCGCGGGCAGGAAGCCCCGCCCTGAGATGACGCGGGTACCGACCACGTTGAACAGGTTCGCGCTCACAGCAACGCCGCGCACCCGCGTCGCCGTCTCGCCGTTGCCCACGTTCATCGAGCGGTAGGCGATGGCCGCCAGATCCTCGAACGAGCGGCTCTTCTCCTTGTAGGCGGCGTAGTCGGGGTAGGACAGGGGAACGCCGTCGAACCCGAACTCATGGCTGACGATCCGCAGGACGGCGAGCCGGTCCGGGGCTTTGTACGGGTAGGGCCGGAAAAGCACGGCGTCGATGATGCTGAAGACCGCGGCGTTGGTGCCAATCCCCAGCGCCAGGGTCAATACGGCGACCAGGGTGAAACCTGGTGCCTTCAGCAATGTCCGCAACCCGTATTGCAGGTTTTTCCACAAGCTGCCCATAACAGTCCTCTCCTTCGTGTTCCGCGCTCGAGCGAAATGATCGATTGAATTGATTCAGGCTTCAGCCGCCGGAGCCGCACCGGCGGGCCTGCGCAGCCAGGGAAGATCGAAAAGGGCGACCAGCGGAGTCGCCAGGAGTGCGAGCACCCACACGACCCGCCCGGCGGAGGTGAGCGCCGGCACCCACGACCAGTCGAGACGGGCGAGGATGAAGAGGCTCAGCAGGGCAGCGGCGACCGCATAGAGCCGCAGGGCGATCCAGGGCCACGTCCGCGCCGGGGCCGGAGCGCTCTCCTGTTCGAGACGGCGCATGAGGCGCGCGTTGAAGCCCGGCGAGAGCCGCGGCGGCTCGGCGGCACTCAAGCCTTCGAGCATCTCCCGATGCGCGCGCCACTGGGCTCGGCACGCCGGGCAGTGCGCCAGGTGCTCGTCCAGCTCCGCGGGAACCGGACGGTCGAAGGGGTCAGGGCAGTGGGTCGGCATGGGGAGCCCCCTTTTCTCTCAGGCGCTCAGACAGCAGGTGGCGAGCGCGGAACAGGTGAGACTTGACAGTCCCGGGCGCCATCCCCAGGGTTTCGGAGATCTCGGCGACGGACCAGTCCAGCCAGTAGAACAGTCGCAGGATCTGCGGGTAGGGTTCCGGCAGCTCGCGAACCGCGGCGAGCAGGACGCGCCGGTTCTGCCGGGCCTCGGCGCGGCCGTGCGGACTCGCGTCGTCGCCACCCCGTGGCGTCATGGCCTCAAGGGTCTCCTCGGGCGCGTGCGGATGGCGGACGCGGGCGCTGTTGCGCAGGTCGATCGCCTTGCGCTGGGCGATCCGGTAGAGCCATGTGCCGAAAGCGCTCTCCTTGCGAAACGACGGCAGCTGCCGGAAAGCGGTGACGAAGACTTCCTGGGTGACCTCCTCGGCCTCCGCCTCGAAACCCGGGCCGAGGACGGCCAGGGCGAGCCGGAAAATCTTCCCCTTGTGACGGTCAACCAGGATCTCGAAGACGCCGTTGCTGCGGGTCCGGAGGAACTCGTCCACGAGCCGGGCGTCGTCCGCCAGCTCCGGAGCGTCCAGGCGCGGGCTTCCGGTCCCGGACATCTCCCATCCGAGTGCCGGGACCGCGGCCGCCGCGGAGCCTCGATCGAGCCAGATCCTCATCGCAGGTCTCAGATCCCGGTCAACTGGCGGAGACGCCGACGGGGAACCGGCGGCTGATCCAGGAATAGAGCAGCAGCCCGATGCCGGCCATGGCGGGGATCAAGCCCATCGTCCAGCGGCTTGCGGAGTCGGTGTCCGGCGTCAGGCAAAAGGCCAGCGACAGGCCGATCCCGGCGAAGAGGAGCAGGAGCCCCAGTCCCAGCGACAGGCTCTGGAGCACGGCGGACGAGAGGCCCGCGGCTTCGTCCTCGGGGAGAGGGAGCCCCTTTTCTAGCGAGAGCATCCGCTCCTTGTGGGCCAGCTCCCGCTCCCGCAGCCGGCGCATGCCACGGAGATACTGCGTACAGGTGATGAGGAGAGCCCAGAATACGATGAAACCACCGCCGAACAGTGCCCAGAAAAAATCGTCTCTCATAATCGTCTCGCTCCGCTGTTGTCGATCCGCTTGAACCGTTCAGCCATTAGACGGGATACCCGGGCCGGCGGTTGCAGCGCCTCGGCATCCGGCGGCTACCCGACCTCCAGCGGCGACGCCGCGGCCGGTTCCGGCTCGACGGCCCCGCGCGACTCGACCACCTTGCCGTAGTCGAGCTTCACCAGCCGGTCAGCCAGATCGAAGTAGCGGTCGTCATGGCTGATGACCAGGATCGCCTTGCTCCTTGCCTTCAGCTCAGGGAGCAGCGTGCGGTAGAAGAACTCGCGGAACTCGGGGTCCTGGTCGGCGGCCCATTCGTCGAAGACATAGACCGGGCGGTCCTCGAGATAGGCCGTCAGCAGGGCCAGCCGCTTGCGCTGGCCTTGCGACAGGTTGGTCGTTGACAGGACGCCGTTGGTGACCTGGACCTTGTGGTCGAGTTGCAGACGGACGAGGTAGCCCCTCACCGTGCGGTCGAAGTTGCCGGCGATCGGACGCAGTCCGAGGAGCGCGTCGAAGAGGTGGAAGTCCGAGAACACCGCCGAGAAGTGCTGGCGATAAGAGTCGGCCTCCGCCGGATCGACCTTGACGCCGTCGATCCGGATCTCCCCCCGGGTCGGCGTATAGAGCCCGGTCAGGACCTTGGCGAGCGTGGTCTTGCCGCTGCCGTTGCCACCCACCAGAAAGAGCAGCTCGCCAGGCCGCAGGGTCAGGTCGATCGGCCCGAGAGTGAACTCCCTCTCGTCTCGCTCACTGAAGTACGAGTGGACGATACCGGCGAGCTCGATCTGGCGAAAGGGCGCCGGCGCCGGCTCGCTTAGCGACGCCGCCGCGGGAGCCAGCGAAAACCCGAGATCCTCGACCCGCTTGAGAGAGACCCGGCCGCGGGAGAGCATGGGCAGAAGGTCGAGGAGCGCTACCAGCGGCCCGCGGATGTAGAGGGTGGTCAGCGTATAGCCGATCAGCACCTTCGAGTCGGTCTGCCCAAGGGAGCGGAAACCGTAGAGCAGGATTCCGATCAGGAGAAAGTAGAGGACCTGGCCCCAACTGTTCGTCATGGCATAGATGTTGATGCTCTTCACGTTGCGCTGGCGGTAGCGGTCCGCGGTTTCGGCGAGGGGGCCGTCGAGAAAACTCCGGCGGCGCCCGTCATGGAGCTGGAGCTCCTTGATCCCGCGCAGGAGCGAGTGAAAGTGGGTCACCAGCTTGTCCCACTCGATCCGCGCCCGGCGCATCTGTCCCGAGGCGTACTTCTCCGGCAGGGTGACGCTGAGGACCGCGAGGCCCAGGAACACCACCACGACCGCGAGCACGACCGGCGCCAGCCAGCCCAAATAGGCGAGGCACCCGAAGATGATCGCGCAATTGATGCAGGCGGCGGGAAAGTTGACCTGCGCGTTGGTCAGGTTGATCACATCCTGGGTGAGGGTGGCGACGATGCGGCTCTCCCCGATCTGCTCGAGCCTGCGCAGCGGCGTGGCCGCCACCTGACGGCAGAGCTTGATCCGCAGATCGTAGGTAGTCTGCTCCGAGAGCAGGCTCATCAGAATGCGGGAGGCTAGCCCCGCGACGAGGACGAGAACGATGAGGCCGAGGAAAGCGCCCAGCGACGAATGGTCCCTGGCCCCCGAGTTCAGGGTCGAGTTGATCACCGCCATCAGAGCGGCGCTGGCGAGCCCGCCCAGGATTCCGGTCAGCACGGCGAGGGTGGTCCGGAAGGGGGACTGGCGGAACAAGAAGGCGAACATTTTCATGGTATTCAGTCTCTCTCGCTATCCTGCAAGGCCATTGTAAGAGCCGTAGCCAGGGATTCGACATGGGGGGGGCGCACCATGGTGTGGTGATCCCCCGGAACGGTCGCGATCGCGAGATCGCCGACCAGGTCTTCCCAGCCTCTCGCGGCTTCCCGCGGGGACTCCGGGGAGTCTCCGGCCGCGAGCAGGAGGGCGCTGCCCGCGAAGGGCTGTGGAACATAGCGCAACATCGCCTGGACATTGCGCCGGTATTCGGCGAACAGCCGCGCCAGCTCGCCGGCCTCGGTCCCCGGCGGCAGGACCCCGGTTTCCCGGACCAGATCGAGGAGCAGCGAGAGCCGCTCCGGCAGGGTCGCCGCAGCCCGCGCTCCCGGCGCCGCGAGACGGAGGTCCTCCTCGGAGAGACCGAGGTCGCGGGCGAAGGGCGCGAGCAGATCGAGGTCTCCCAGCTCCGGCGCCGCCGCCCCGAATCGTGGCGCCCGCGAATCGATCAACGCGAGAAGCCCGACCCTGTGGCCACTCTCCTCGAGGCGCCGCGCCATTTCGAAGGCCACTACCCCGCCCAGTGACCACCCCGCCAGATGATAGGGGCCGTGCGGCTGGACCGCCAGGATCCTGCGAACGTACCTCTCGGCCATGGCTTCGATCTCGTCCGCGCCCTCGCCACCGCTCCACGTCTCCGACTGAACGCCGAAGACCGGCCGGTCGGAGCCGGGCAGCCGCCGGCTCAGCGCGAGATAGGAGAGCACGTGACCGGCTCCGGCATGGATCAGGAAGAGCGGTGGCAGGATCCCGCGGCTCTTGAGGGGAACGAGGCCATGCGGGGGAGTGCCTGGCGCCTCTCCTCGCTGCCTCAGGAGACCGGCCATCGATTCCAGAGTCGGCGCCTGGAAGAAGCTCGCGACCGGCAACGCAACCCCGAAGGTCTTCTGAATCCTAGTGGCCAACCGGACGGCGAGCAAGGAGTGCCCCCCGAGGGTGAAGAAATCGTCGTGCACGCCGACCCCTTCCACTCCGAGCAGATCCTCCCACAGCCTGGCCAGCTCAAGCTCCAGGGGGTCCCGTGGCAGCAGCGCCTTCGACGTGCCATGGAGCGCGGACTCCGGTGCGGGCAGGGCCCGGCGGTCGAGCTTGCCGTGGGAGCTGCGCGGCAGCGCGGACAGCTCGACCCAGGCTCCGGGCACCATGTAGTCCGGCAGCCGGCGCCGGAGGAAGCTCCGCAGCTCTTCCATCGCCAGCGCCACCCCGGGGTGGGGCGCCACGTAGGCCACCAGCCGCTGGTCCCCCCGCGGATCCGCCTGCGGCACCACGGCCACCTCCCGTACTCCCTCATGCCCCAGCAGCGCAGACTCGATCTCCCCCGGCTCGATGCGGAAGCCGCGGATCTTTATCTGGTGATCCAGACGGCCCAGGAACTCCAGGGTGCCGTCCGCCAGGGAACGCGCCAAGTCCCCCGTCCGGTACAGACGCCCTCCCAGCGGCTCGCCATAGGCGTCGGGCACGAACCGCTCCGCCGTCAGCTCCGGCCGGCCCAGGTAGCCGCGCGCCAGCCCTCCGCCCCCCAGCAGCAGCTCACCAGCCACGCCCGCCGGCACCGGCTGGCCGAAACGGTCCACCACGTACCCCTGGGTGCCCGCGAGCGGACGGCCGATCGGGGGCATCCGCTCCGAAATCCTGGCCACCCGCACGAAGGTCGAGTAGGTCGTGTCCTCCGACGGGCCGTAGAGATTGTAGAGACGCTCGATTCCCGGCACCGCGTAGATCTGATCGGCGAGAGCCCGGGGCAGCGCCTCTCCGGCCAGGTTCACCGTCACCACCGAGGCCGGCACCCCCTCTTGGCGCAGCAGCTCCGCCATCGCCGAGGGCACCGTGTTGATCATCGTCACCTCGCCCCGCGCCGGCAGGTCCGGCAGCGCCAGGGCGTTGTCGGCGAGCACCACCGTCCCGCCCCAGGCCAGGGGCACGAAGATCTCAAAGACCGACAGGTCGAAGGTCAGGGCGGTCGAGGCCAGCACGCCCGAGAGCTCCCGGTCGCTGAACACCTCGCGAGCCCAGCGGGCGAACAGTGCCGCGCTACGGTGCTCGATGGCCACCGCCTTCGGCCGTCCCGTCGAGCCCGACGTGTAGATCAGGTAGGCCAGGTTGCCCGGCTCGACGCCCGACCGCACCCGCGCGGGGAGATCGCGTGGCTCTCCCTCTTCATCGAGCCACAGGAGAGACTCGACCGGCAGCGTCATCTCCGCGGCGAGATGCCGCTGGGTCAGCAGCACCCGCGCGCCGGTATCCTCCAGCAGGAAGCCGACGCGCTCCGCGGGAGCCTTGGGATCGA
>Ga0193706_1000348_pt1 | contig 28380 bp, 20 predicted proteins | sample U3c1metaG_FD_160130 | JGI IMG/M metagenome (GOLD analysis project Ga0193706, IMG submission 160130) | Soil microbial communities from a riparian zone of the East river system, Colorado, United States - U3c1 | ecosystem: Environmental > Terrestrial > Soil > Riparian zone | place: USA: East River... | reverse complement strand
GCGATGGCGCAATCCGCCTCGCAGTCGGGGATGGGCGAGTAATTGCAATCGCCCGCCTTGTCGTTGCCGAACGTGTACAGCGTTCGCCCCGCCGAATCGGCCAAATAGGGACCGAGAAAGGGGCTATTGAGAACAGTGATGCTCGGTGCCGGCCCTGCGTCGCCCGCATCGGGTCCCCCGCGGCCACCGCGATCGCTCGAGGCGTCACCGCCCCCGTCGGCAACCGCGTCGACCGTAGACGCGTCGCTCGTAGCGTCGATGAGCGTCGCATCTTGGCCCGCCGCGTCGGGGAGCATGGCATCGACGCTGCCCGTATCGGCGCCCGTATCGGCGGAGCCCGCTTCGGTCGCAACCGCGTCTGCGCCAACGTCGCCGGTTCCATCGGCGCTGCCATCGTCGAAGGAGAAGAGCACTGGCGGCGGGTCGGTGTAAAAGACGCAAAGCGGAGGGATTCCAGCGTCGCCGCTGCGATCTTCGGGTACGTCTAGGACCACCACGTCCGCGGCGCTGTCCGGAGTCGTACCTGCTGCGCCGCCGGAGCCGGCCATCGAGCTGCCCCCCGATTCACGCGAATCGGTCGCGCTGTCCTTGGCACCGCCAGCGCCGTCGGAGTCGACGACGATTCCGCCGGGCCCCGATGCACAGCTTGCGAGTGCTACACCGCCTAGCGACGCCACGATGATCGCGAACCTACGTCGCGCAAACGAGCCGTTCCCTGCCATCTTCGATCTCCCCACGAGCATTGCTGCACCCGACCTTCGGTCAGTTGGTTTGCGTCGCCGTAGCCCTACTCCAACGATCTTGCTGGCAGTCGATTGCCAGTGCCGACACTTCGTTCTTACGGTGTCTCATGCTGTCGAACTGCCCTCCCTGACTGCAACTTCGGCGCTGTTTACGGGTCAGCGCCTTCCACCGAAGCTCCCTGGATCCCATGAGTTGGGTGCGGCGACATCGTGATTCTGCGTGCGATTCTCTGGTGCAGGCGCGGGCGGCGCGGAGCTGCTCGCGGGCTGTGAAGTGGGATTGTTCGGTCGAGCCGTCGGCCCCGTTGGCCCTTTGCGGAGGACGACGACGCCCTTGCGACCCGGCGCGGTTTCTCTTCGTTCCTCCGCCGTTTCGGTGGGCGCTGCGGTGGGAGCTATCGCTGCGACCGGAGGTGCGGCAACGATTTCGACCGGGGGCGGGGCAACCGGGACGGCAGGCGCGAGGGCCGGCGCGACTGCGTTTCCGCTGGCACCTGGCGGACCCCAATGTACGAATTGCCCGAGCGCAAAGAGCGTGACCGCGCCCAGGGCCACGCCGACGACGCTCGCGGTCCGCCTCCAACGGCTGGGGGGCGCGGCTTCGAACCCCGGCAGCGATGCCATCACGCGGGGATCGAGGAGCAGCCTGGCGGCCGAGGAGGAATGCGTCCCGGTCCCCGTGCCCAGTTCGGCCCCGACCGTGAGCGCACGCAGTGAGCCGTAGCTCCCGGGACTACTCATCCCCTCGGGTCGGGCGCGATCCGCTTGCTCTTGCGCGACGCGCAGCTGCATCCTGCGTTCGCGCACGCGATCGCCGAGCAGCTCGTTCATGTAATCGGCGACCTGGACCTCGAAGCTGCCGTCGAGCGATTGCGGCATGGCGCGCTCGAGCGCCGACAGCACGTCGTTGGCCGTGGCCCAGCGATCGTTGGGGTCTTTGGCGAGTGACTTGAGGACGACCGCTTCGAGCTCCGGTGGATAGCCGGGAATGATTGACGACGGCGCGCGCGGCGGCCGCTTGGAGCAAATGTTTTGCAGCGTCTCGGCGGTGTGCACGCCTTTGAAGGGGTGCCGCCCCGTCGTGAGCAAATAGAGGATGACCCCCATGCCGAAGATGTCCGTGCGGCGGTCGACGACGTCGCCGGTCACCTGCTCGGGCGCCATGTACGCGAACTTGCCTTTGATCTCTCCGGCTTGCGTGACGCCGGCGGCGCCCGCAGTCGCCTTGGCGATGCCGAAGTCGACCAACTTGGCGCTGCCGGAGTACGTGACGAGTACGTTCTGCGCCGAAACATCGCGGTGGACGACGCCGATCGGCGTGCCGGACTCGTCGCGCAGGTCGTGCGCGGCATGCAGCCCCTTGCACGCTTGGCCGATCAAATTGACGGCGATGGGCAAGGGAAGGTTCCCGCGCTGCGCCGCGCGCGACATGATGAACTTCAGTGACTCGCCGTCGACCCATTCCATCACGAGGTAGAGGATGCCCTCGTCCTCTCCCAACTCGATGGTCGTCACGACGTTGGGGTGATGGATCTGCGACGCGAGCGTCGCCTCTTGGAGGAACATCCGTTCCATGCGCGAATCGTCCATCGCGCCGGCGAGAATGGTCTTGATGGCGAAGATCTTTTGAAACCCGCGAGTTCCGCGCAGACGCGCTGCCCACACTTGGGCCATGCCGCCCTTCGCTATGGGAACCAGCAACTCGTACCGCCCGAGCGTTTGGCCTGCGATGGGATCTTTCACGACAATACTCCCCTGCTTTGGTGCAACGACCTTTGGCTAACTCGCTTCAAGCCACCCCCACAATCAAATACGCTACCGTAATAAACGGCGGTAAATGCGCGGACTCTACCCCAGACCGAAATTAGTCGGCAACTCACTCACGACTCGAAGCGCCATCACACAACCCCCACACGGGTGGAAGATGCTTCACCACGGCCCCTAAGATAGCGCGCTTTTCATTGATTGCGACGACAAGCTTTGAGAATCACGCGTAGCGCTACGTGTAAGCAGATGCAGCCATCAGGAGTGACTCGCGTCGTCCCGTATCTGCAACGCCGAGGAAGTGATTGAATGATGTGTACTTGCCTCGTTCGCCGCAGAATTGATGACAATGTCGTGCACTCTCGGCAATCGGTATCGCAATGCCGACAAGGATGAACGGTAATGAGCGCGATGGACGACTCCGTCGCACTTATCGCGAATGCGCGTCCTTGGTGGGTGTCCGTGGGCACAGGAGCAACACGGCTCTCGCTGGGGGCCGAGCCGCGGCCGCTTCGGGCTCGCTGACGGCCAAACTTGTGGACGGAAGAACCGTCTGGTACGGACGGCCTGTGCGTGGCTGCCGTGCTTCCATCGTCGCGGCGGTGTTTTCCCTGATTGCGTTGATCACCGCGCCGCTGTGGGCCGCCGAGCCAGTCAGCGAAGGCGCGCCGGGTGTCGTCGTCTTTGCGGTGGATCCGGAGGCCAAAGACGCTCAGGCCATGATCGATGCCGTACGCGCCCATCTGACGGGTTTGCCCGTTCGGCTCGTCATCGGCGCGCCGGGCGACCCGCCCAATACCGTCGAGCCAGGCACGGACGGGGCGTATCGAATCGGTACGTTGACCATCGACCCCGCCACACCCGGCGAATGGGTGGTCTCCTTCACCGAGCCGGCCATCGACACCACGCTAGTGCGACGAATTCGCGTCAAGCCCCAAGGCAAGCGGGTCGCCCTCGAGGAAGCCGCGATTGTGGTTCGTTCGATGGTCGAAGCGATCCTCGACGGCGGGCACGTCGGCATCGCCCGAGCGAGGGCGGATGAGGCGGCCGCGGCTTCTCCGACGTCATGGAAGCCACGACAGGGGATCACCGCGACCGCCGCCTATTTGGGAACCACCTTTGGGGAGGGCCTCGGCTGGCAGTCGGGAGGCGCCATCGGGCTGCGCTGGCACTCAGGCGGGTTCTATGCCGGGATAAGCTCGCAGCTCTTCGCACCCATCAACACGAGCACCCCGCCCGTATCGCTCATCCTCGTTCGCCATCCCGGCGCCATCGTCGTCGGATACGAAGGTGGTTCCCGTCTGGCACCCACGGTCGAGATGGAGATGATGGTCGACTATGTGACGCGTCCCGTCGCCAAAACCGACGAGGGCTTCGAGGCGCGCCCAGCCGAGAGCCGATGGTTCTTCGGGATTGGCGCGATGGCGGGGATCTCTTGGTCGATTCTGCCTCGCATCCGGCTCTTGGCGCAGGGCGGGGTCGACGGGATCATCAACCCCTATTCCTACATCGCCTCGCCCAACATCGTCATCCTGCGGTCGCATGCGATACGGCCCAAGTTGGGATTCGGACTGGCCGTCGACCTGTTGTAGCCGCTACTTGATGATGGGCGGTAGCGTGCAGCGCCCGCCGATGCACCCGAGAGGGGGCATGAAGGCGCAGCAATCGGTATTGGTCGTGCACTTGTCCTCGATCTTCGAGCACTCCGGCGTGGAAGGCTTGCATTTACCCCCCACGCAGAAGCCGCCGCAGCAATCGAGCCCGCTCGTGCAGTCTAAGCCGTCCGCTTTGCAGGGCGTCAGGGTGGCGAAGGCGCGGATGTTTCCCGAGCTGAGCTCCTGCCCGGGCAGATAAAACGCCGGATGGCTGGGGTCTCCCATGGGGGGGCTCGGGAATTCGCCGCGCTGGCTCTCGATGTTGACCGCGGCCACCCACAGTTTCTTCGTGACCGAGTCGGTCTCGGGCTGCACCATCACGTTGCCGTAGGTGCGCCGGCTCGTGAAAAACACCCAGAAGTAGCCGCCCGCCGCCACCGGGCTGACGGTGCTGTAGTAGTTGAGGTCCTTATCGCGCGCTGGCAGGCCAAGGCCGTTGGTGAGATCGAGAGGGCGCTTGGTGAGAAACTTGATATCGACGATGTAGAGATTGCTGCGATTGACGATGAGCCCCGTGGGGGGGTCTTGGATCGTCGCATAGTCCGATCCGTTGCCGAGCGAGAAGACCACTTCGAGCCCGTCGGGCGTGAAGAAAGGCCAGCCGGGGAAGAGCGTCGCATCTTTGTAGATCTCGATGCGATTCGAGAACGTATTCGTCGCCGGATCGAAGTCCATCACGGCGAGCGAGTGCCCTTGACCGTTGTCGTGATCGTTGAAGACGATCTTCTTTCCGTCGGGCGAGAATGCCGGCATCTTCGCGTTGACGACGAGCCCCGTGATGGGGATCGGCGCGCCGGTGCGCGTATCGAACATCTTGGCCTGACGCGGCCCGAGCATCCCCGGGTTATTCTGCTCGGCAAACGGGAAGAGCGCCGGGAAACCACCCGCCGCGATGGGCTGCGCCGCGGTCAAAAGCTTGGAGCCATCGGGATACACCGCGCTGAAGCCCCAATCTTCGTCGCCCACCGCTGCCGTGGCGAGCGGCGGTGGATCGGCGTTCGGATTGGCGGTCACGTCGAACGAGTTGCTGGTGTAAGGCCCGCCCGGATACTGATGACGCTGCGCGACGAGCATCTGGCCGTTGGCGGAAAGCGAGTGACACGAGTAGCAAGGACCAACGGGAACCGCGCCGACGGCGGTCTTGACGACTTCCGGTTCGCGCGCCAGCGGCAAGATGCGCATGACGGCGCCGTTGGGAGGAAACGTGCGCGCCGAGCCGTACGTGTTGTAGTAAACCGCGTTTTTCATCTGCCCGCGCGCAAAGACCCACGTCTCGGTGATGGGACCGGTGACGACGGTGCCGCTCATCGTCGTCAGCTCGACGGTCGTCGGGTCGACCGCGCCTAGGCTCTGCTCGGCGGCCCCATCCCACGCGTCTTTCGGGAGCTCGATCTGGGGCGCCGTGATGGGGCCGAACACTTCTTTATAGTCGAAGAACTTCGAAGAAATGTGGATGTAGACGGCGTCGATGGGGCCGGTGGCGTTGGGCTTCCACTGCACCAGCGGCGGTAGGATGCCCCCCGGAAAGACCGTCTGGTCATACGGGTAGAGGAACGCCATCGCGCCCTTGGGTCCCCCGGTCGTGATCTTGGTGACGCCGTCAGGGGGGATTTTGCCGGCGGTCCGGTCGATGATGCGTGGGGGGAGCGTCGTGCTGGCGTCCCCGCCGCCGGTCCCGCCCCTGCCGCCTCCCCCGGCGCCGCCAGATCCAGTGCCGGGCGGAAGCCCGCCGGTAGTGCCGGTGCTGGTGCCGGTCGTGGTGCCCGTCGTGGTGAGTCCGCCGCCCACGCCCGAGGTTGCCCCGCCGGAGGTGGTCGATCCGCTGCTCGACCCGCCGGTATTGGGACGCTCGCTCGTGCTGTCGCTCGAGCAAGCTACCCACAGGGCAAAGCCGATCAGTATTGGGAACAACGCAGTTACCGAAGGCCGCCTGTTCATTGAGCTCCTCATGGATGGGTCGGATGGTCGGCTAGCATGGGCGGTGCGAGCTGGCCATCGATGCGCTGCGTCGAAAGCTCTCGATCCTGCTACTGTCGCCTCGCGGATCGATGAGCTGCAGGGTAAGTGGCCAGGGACAGTCGAATTGGGCGGATGTACGCGGTAGTGTACTGAAATGCGCCCTTTTGTCGGCCCTCCGGCGGTTCATTGCCGGCTCGCGTGTGGTATGAATCCCAAGTGAGTGCTTTTCGTTCCGCCCGAGTCGGCGCGTCCGATGCACTAGAAAAACAAGGACCGGCTACTACCGTGCCGGCACCCTCGCACACCGCCGAGGACCTGCAGCTCATGGCTTTGGCAGCAGCCGCCGACCCCACCGCACAGCGACTCGTCGCAACTAGACTCATGGAACGTGTTCAGCGCTTATCCCGCTCCCTCTTGCAAAACAACGCCGACGCCAGTGACGCAAGTCAGGCGAGTCTGCTCGAGATCCTGAAATCGGCCGGCACTTTCCGAGGCGAAAGCTCGCTCGAACGGTGGGCCGATCGCATCGTCGTTCGCACCGCGCTTCGCTCGGCCGCCAAGCGGCGCGCCGAAGGCACGACGATGTGGGACGACATCGAGATGGCGGTCCATGGGTCGAGCGACCCATCCGTCATCGTCCGCGAGTACCTCGATCGTCTCTCCGAGCCGGCTCGAACGGTGCTGGTTCTGCGGCATGGCTTCGAATACTCGATCGAGGAGATCGCGGAGCTTACGGCAGTGTCACCTAACACGGTCAAGGATCGCCTCCTTCGGGCGCGCGAAGCGATCCGGCGCATTGTTCGGCGCGAACAGCTACTCGACACAGCGTCTGGTCGAGGGGGGGCGCGATGAGGCGGGCAGAGTGTCAGCCTTGGATCGATATCTCCGATCGCGAAGCGATCGGTGAAATCGTCACCGATGAAGAGCGCCGCTTTCAGCGCACGCACGAAGCGACGTGCAAGTCCTGCGCTGACGAAGCGGCCGTGTGGCGAAGCCTCGACGGTGCCTCACTCGATTCGGTGCTCGATGAGCAAATCTTGGAGCAGGTCCTTCTCGCGGCCCGAGCTCCTCGCGTCGAGGACGCGCCGTCGTCGATCTTCCGCGCGTTGCCGATGCGACGACGCACGGTGGCAGGCGTGGTGCTCGGAGCTTGCGCGCTCGCCGCCGCGATCGCCGTGATGGCACGCCGTCCGCACGTTGCCGTGCCGACGGCGTCCATCGGCGAACACTTCGTCGCGCCGGCCGTCGCGCCGCCGCAAACCCTGCCGTCCGGAACTCCGACGCTCGCGCCGGCCACTGAAACGCGCATCGCCGCCGGTACTTCGCCCACCTGCCGAATGATTTCACCAGGGGCGACCGCTTGCCTCGGCGCAGGGTCGGAGGTCACGACGGCGAGACTCGTCTCGCCGCGCCGCGTACTCGATCTCGTGCGGGGTCGCGTGGTGGTCTCCTTGGCTCCGCAAACGCCGGGAACGAGCTTTGGCGTCGCCACCGCGGCGGGCACCGTGACCGCTGTCGGCACCATCTTCTCCGTCGAGATCATGGCCAATGGCGACACCATGGCTCGCTGCGAGCGCGGCGAAGTCGTGGTGCAGCCCACGGGCAGCGGCGCCGAACAGCGTCTGCTCGCCGGTGAACAGGTCCGCATCGGGGACGCGCATGCGGCAGCGCCGTTGACTCAGCACGATCGCCGCCGCGATCTCGCGCTTCTGACGTACCGCGAAGATCGCCCCGCGGCACGCGGCGAGAAACCGTCCGAGATCGCGGAGCGCGAAGAGCGTTCCTCGGCGCGGAACGAGAAGTCGGCCGAGCCGCCGCGCGGTTCGAGCGAAGCAGCGCGCACCGCGAGTGAGCCGAGCCCCACCGCGATGACGCCTGTTCCTACGGCCACGCCGGCACCGGTCGCGGCAACCGCGCCCCCGCGCGCGGCAGAGCCTGGCGCGCGCGCACCCGCCCGCGATCTACTTGGTCGCGCGCGCGCTCTGCGCACGCAAGGCGCCTTTCGTGAAGCGGCCGATTCTTACCGCGCCGCTTACGCGAGTGACCCGCACGGCGCAGAAGGTCGCACTGCGCTCGTCGCGCTGGGCGGACTGCTCCTTTCCGAGTTGAACGATCCCGCCGGGGCGCTCGCTGCGTTCGACGGTTATTTGAACGAACGGAAAGGTGTGCTCGCGCAAGAGGCCGAGTTCGGACGGATTCGCGCGCTGCGAGCGCTCGGTCGCTATGAATCCGAAAAGGCCGCAATTCAGTCCTTCCTCGTCGATCATCCTGAAGGTCCTGATGCTCAAGTCTTGCGGCGCCGTCTCGAGTCAATGGGGGCGAAGTAGCGCACACGTCTGCAGCAAACTGGCGGACGAGTACCGATATGACGAAGAACTGGCGCACTCGCGGTACTCGCTGCGCCCAAAGCACGCGATCGCTTCGCACACGCCGCTCATCGATCGGCGCATTGGCAACTCACTTCTCGCCGCCGGTGGTGTCGACAAGGCATTCCGCGGGTCCGATGCCTGGTCCCGTGCTATGTGAAACGCGGTAACGGGCGGGATTGCGGAGAGCCAATGCGCGTTGGGTCGGAGCAAAACCATCGTCTCACTGGGTTGGTGGCATTCTTGGCCGCTGCGCTCTTGATCGTGGGCTGTTCGGGCAGCGACGCTCCTTTGCGATCCAGCGGTAGCGGCGGCAGCACTGTCGGAACCGGCAGCGGCAGCGGACCCGCCTCGGGCGGCTCGGGCGCATGGGGCGGTGCCGGCGGTACCGGCGGCGCAGGCGGATGGGCCGGATCGGGGGCGTCGGGTGGCAGCGGTGGAGACGGCGGGGGGGCCAGCGCGAACGGTCTGCCGTGCAACGTGAAGACGGTCGTCGACGCGCGCTGCGCGGGAACGTGCCACGGCTCGCCGCCTGCTTTTGGTGCCCCGATGTCGCTCGTCACTTGGCAAGATTTTCAGCGCGCGGCGCCGAAGGACACCTCCATTCGCGTGTACCAATCGGTTACCGACCGCATCCATCGCAGCGGCACAGGGCGGATGCCAGAGACCGGCTCCCTCAGCTCCGCCGAAATGGGCGCGCTCGACGCGTGGATCGCCGCGGGCACGCCGCCGGGCGACAACTGCGGCGTGACGCCGCCCACCAATGACGGTGGCGGCATGCGCGACGCCGCGCTCCCCGACGCGCCCACCGATGAGGACACCACTTGCGTCGAATTCCGCGCGCATGGGCAACAGGGGGTCTCGGGCGACAAATCAGCCTTCGACACGAGCACGCTCTTTCTACCGCCGACCGAGTTTTACGCGTGCTTCAACTTCACCTCGCCTTGGAAGGTGCCGGTGCAGGGGCTGCAGTTCGCGACGATCATCGACAACTCGGAAACGTTGCACCACTGGCTTTTTTACCAGACGCCGCTCCCGGTCACCGATGGCTCGTACATCATGTGCGACGGTCAGCACCCCTTGCAGGCGCTCGTCACGGGATGGGCGCCGGGCAACCAAGATTTGCAACTGCCGCCCGATGTCGGGCTCGAGCTCGCTCCGCCAACCGGCAACTACGTCCTCGAGCTTCACTACAACAACCCCGCGGGTAAACCGTTCCAAGACGCGAGCGGCGTGCGCATCTGTGCGTCGACGAAGTTTCGCCCCAAGACGGCGTCCATCACGTGGACGGGCACCGAAAAGATCAACGTTCCGCCGCGTGCAAGCGGAAGCGCGACCGGCAAGTGCGTTCCTGGTCGTATCAACATGGGCCCGAGCGACCCGATCAACATCTTCGCGGCCTGGCCACACATGCACAAGACCGGCACGCGCATGTCGACGTTCATCAACCGCGTCGGCGGCGCGCAAGAGGTCCTGATCGACAAGCCGTTCACCTTCTCAAGCCAAGTGAGCTACCCGACGCCGGCGATCTTGAACCCGGGTGACACGCTGCAAACCACTTGCTACTTCGACAACATGGGTACGGGATCGCTCGGGTTCGGCCCGAGCACGACGCAAGAGATGTGTTACGACTTCCTCTACGCGTACCCCGCCCACGCGCTCGATCATCCGAATATCGGACCGATCGTCACCAGCGCGGCGAGCAATCTCTGCGTCGATAACTGAGAGCTGCGCGTGACCTCGCGTCGCGCTCACGCGGTTAGCCAGCGTTCGTACAGACGACGAAAGTGATGTGACGGCGCGGCGTAGTACGCGTCCGCCGTGATATCGAGAAGCTTGGGCGCCCGACCGAACGCGACATCCCGGCGCACGAGCCGCGCGGCGAAGGCGCGCACGACTTCTGCCGCGGGTTTCTCGCTGTCGTCGGCGCGCACGAGACCGAAGGACCGCTCGCGAACGGCGGTGTCGAAGGGAGCGCGACCGAAGAGCGCCGGATGATAATCGCCGTAGCACCAGGCGTAGGCTCCAGCCGCGCCCGTCGCTGCGAGTCGGTCCAAGACCTCCTGGTAGTATCGCGCGCCCTCTTCTTCGGAGGCGAGGTATTGCGGGAGAGGCCTTCCCAGAAAATCGTCGGTGATGGTGAGCCCGGCACTGCCCTTGGGAGCCGTGCAGATGCCGAACTCGTGCATGAGCGGTGCGCGTCCGGTAGCTGCGAGCTCCGCCGTGAGCGCGCAGGAGAACGGGACCAGCTCGGGATCGAGAAAGCTGCGGGCCGCGTCGCAGTAGAGCGGATAGGCGTGCATGCAATCTTCGTCGACGACGCCGGCGAGATCGTCGATGCGCATGTGGGTATTGGCCGTGAGCGAAGGGAGATGGGCCCCGAACTGGACGGCGATGCCGGGCGCCGCGCGGCGCACCGAGCCGGCGAGGAGCGCGGTCCACAGCCAACCAGCGTCGCGGCTCGGCAGGCGCAGAGCATCGTCGATCTCGTTCGTGAGATCGAATGCGCGAATCGACCCGTCGCCGGCGAGAGCCCGCGCACAGATCTCGACGAGCCGTGCTTGTGAACGAAGGAGCGTCGGCTCGGAGTAGAGATTTCGAGGCGCACCGCGTTCGTCGAGCATCCACGAGGGCCACCACATCTTGCCGCTCATGTTGATGGTCACGAGCGTCGGTATCGTCGCGATCTTTTCTTCGCTGGCGATGCGCGCGACTTCGACGAGCTGCGCGACCTTGTCTTTGGCCACCGTCATCGGCGCTGGCAGAAAGTCTTCGGTGAGAAGGAAAAATCGTACGACTCGGAAGCCGAGGTCGCGCATATGCGCGAAATCGGCGCGGACCTCGCCGAGGTCGAGCTCGCGCCACATGTACATGGCGCTCGTGCGCGGCCAGTAATTGCAACCGAGCTCGAAAGGCGCGCTCGCTGCGTTGCTCGGGGTCATGCGATCCCCGCCAGAATGGACGCGAGAGAGAGATCGGCGACGCACGTCACGCCGTCGGAAGCGCCATAGTAGATGCGGACGCGGTCCCCTTCCGCCAGCAGGCCGCATGTAAAGACCACGTTGGCAAAGAAGCCTTCGCGCTCATAAGGCGCCTCGGGAGCGAGAATGGGATGACGAGAACGTCCGAGTACGCGGCTGGGATCGGCGCCGTCGAGGAGCAGCGCCCCGAGCGCGTAGGTGAGGGGCGAGGCGGTGACGCCGTGATAAACCGCGAGCCACGCGTCGCGACCGCCGACCCTGACGCGAAAGGGGACGGCGCCGCCGCCGATTTTCAGATCGTCCCACTCATGGGGCCGGGCCGCGGCGACGAGTCGATGGTCGCCCCACGACAGCAGATCCGCCGACGATGCCAGCCAAATGGCCGGCCGACCAATTCCCTCCGGCATGGGGCGATGGAGAGCGACGTAACGGCCGCCGATCTTCTCCGGGAAAATCGTCACATCGCGATTGGGAGGCGCGAAGATGATCCCATGGCGCTCGAACGTACGCAGATCGGCGCTCGAGGCGAGCGCCGTGGCGATACCCGCGGAAGAGACGGCCGTGTAGTTGACCCAGTAAGTGCCGTCGAGAAACGTGATTCGTGCGTCCTCCAGGCCGAAGGCTTCGAGCGGGTGCGCGGCGGAGAGAGCTGGCGCTTCATCGACACGAAACGCGATGCCGTCCTGGGATCGCGCAAGCCGCAGGTGGGAGATCGAGGTGAGGAACGTGTCGTTACCGACGGTCACGACGCGGCTGTCGGCGGTTCCTATGCCGCGCATGCTCCTTTTCCAGGTGCGGATGACGAGACGACCTGCCGCGTGGTCGTAGATGGGCGCAGCGATCTCGTCGGCAGGAATGTCGCGCGGCGATTCGGCGACACGCAAGAGGAGAACGGTCTCGTCGCCGACGCGAACGACGCCCGGATTGAACACCCCCACCACCTGGAAATCGGGCCGCGAAGGTAGGACCATGGCCGCCGTGAGAATGGGATTCGAGGCGGCTCGCTCGGGCCTGGGTAGCAACGTCATTGCGCGGCCATCACACGTTCGTACACCGCCAAATAGTCATCGACCATCCGCGCGGCTCCGAAGCGGCGCTCGGCGACGCGTCGAATGGCCGCGCGATCGAGTGCTGCGGCGATCTCGACGGCGGCTGCTGCCGATTCGATGCCGTCGACGAGCAGGCCAGTGACGCCGTGGTCGACCACTTCCGGCATCGAGCCCCGTGGATAGGTGATGACCGGCGTGCCGCAAGCCATCGCTTCGACGACCGATAACCCAAATGGCTCGTTGAAGGCGATGGGATGCAGCAGCGCCGCCGCCGACCCGAGCACGGCCGAGCGCCGCTCCGGTCCGACCGAGCCCACGTAGATGACGCGATCGCCGTCGATGTGGGGCTCGACTCGCTCCCGGAAATAGGCTGCGTCTTGCACGATGCCCGCGAGCACGAGGCGGCGTCCGGCGCGGCGCGCGATCGCGATCGCGTCCGCCGTCCCCTTGTCGGGATGAATTCTGCCGAAAGCAACGAGATCGGCACCACCCGCGGGCGAAAACGACAACGCATCGAGATCGATCCCATGATGCACCGTCGCCACGTACGTAAGCTCCGGGGCGCGATCCGCGTCGGAGATGGAGACGTACGACGTCGCCCGCGCGTTCACATAGGCGGGGAGGATTCCGCGCCCGGAAAAGCCGTGAATCGTGGTGACGAGGGGGGATTTGCAGTGCGCGGCGAAAGCGAGGGGCAACCAGTCGAGGTGGTTGTGCACGAGGTCGAAATCGCCGGAACGCGCCAGCGCATGAGCGACGTGCAGCGCCTCCCACACCCGCCCGTCCATGGTGGGATCTTCGGCGTATCCCCGGGCACACACGCCGTCGAGGGTGGCCGTCGTCTCGGAGTCGAGCGTCGCAAAGAGCGTTACATCGACGCCGCGCGCGACCAGGCCTTCCGCGATGAGGCTCGTCACCTGTTCCCACGGCCCATAATGTCGCGGCGGGGTACGCCACGCGACCGGTCCCAAAATGCCGATTTTCATGAAGCGCCTGCGCTCGGCATCGGCGAGAGGCTATCACGCCCCGTCGTCCGAGCAGAAACGCGTCAGGCGCCGTACGGCTTCTTGGCGGGTGCCGCCTGGGCGAGGAGATCGCGTACCGCGGGGCCGATTTGCTGCGCATCCCAGCGCTCTCCGCGATCGACCTTCGGCCCCTCGCGCCAACCTTCGGCGAGGCTGATGGCCCCGCCCGAAACTTCGAAGACGCGTCCCGTGACGTCCCCCGATTCGGCTGAGCCGAGCCAGGCGACGAGCGGGGACACGTTCTCGGGCGCCATGGCATCGAAGCCGCCGTCGGGTTTTTTCATCATGTCCGCAAACACGGTTTCGGTCATTCGGGTGCGCGCCGCCGGCGCGATGGCGTTGGCGGTGATGCCGTAGCGCCCGAGCTCCGCGGCCTCGACCAGCGTGAGCGCCGCGATGCCGGCCTTGGCCGCGCAATACGCGCCTTGGCCCACGCTCCCGAGCAGTCCCGCCCCCGAGCTCGTGTTGATAATCCGCGCATCGAGACGCTCGCCGCCCTTCGACCGCTCCCGCCAATACGCGGCCGCGTGCCGCGTCGGAGCAAAGTGCCCCTTCAAATGCACGCGAATCACGGCGTCCCACTCTTCTTCGGACGCGCCGACGACCATGCGATCGCGCGTGAAGCCGGCATTGTTGACGAGCACATCGAGCCGGCCGAACGCCTCGACGGCGGCGCCGATGAGCCGGCGCGCCCCTTCCCAATCGGCGACGTCGTCGGTGTTGGTGACCGCTTGGCCGCCGGCCGCCCTTATCGTCGCAACCACCTCGGAGGCAGGGTCTTCCGCCTTTCTGCTCCCATCTGCAGCCACGCCGAGGTCATTGACGACGACCTTCGCTCCGTGGCGCGCGAACTCCAGGGCATGGGCGCGACCGATACCGCGACCTGCACCCGTAACGATGACGACGCGTCCTTCGCAGATTCCGCTCATACGATCCTCTAGCTCAGCCTCTCGATGATCGTCACGTTGGCCTGCCCGCCGCCTTCGCACATCGTTTGCAACCCCCAACGCTTGCCCGTTCGCTCTAGCTCGCAGAGCAGGGTCGTCATGAGGCGCGTGCCGGTGGCGCCGAGAGGGTGTCCGAGCGCAATGGCGCCGCCGTTGACATTGACCCTCGCAGGGTCGGCGCCGCTTTCGGCGAGCCACGCCAAAACGACCGAGGCAAACGCTTCGTTGATCTCGATGAGATCGATGTCGCCGATCTTCATTCCGGCCTTGGCCAGGGCGCGCTGGGTGGCGGGGATGGGCGCGGTAAGCATCCAAATCGGATCGGCGCCCCGCACGCTCATGTGGTGGACGCGGGCGCGCGGCCGAAGACCGTGCGTTTTTACGGCGTTTTCCGAGGCGATGAGCATGGCGCTCGCGCCGTCCGAAATCTGGCTCGATACACCGGCGGTAAGCCGACCGCCTTCGGCGATCGTTTTGAGGGCTGCCAATTTTTCGGCGGAGGTGTCGCGCCGAGGACCCTCATCGGCGGTGACTCCGGCCAAGGGGACGATCTCGCGCGCGAATCGCCCCTCGTCGGTCGCGACGATCGCACGGCGATGGCTTTCGAGGGCAAAGGCTTCCATCGCTTGCCGCGAGAGCTTCCATTTCTCGGCGATCATCTCGGCCGACTGAAACTGGGAGATGGGTTTATCGCCGTAGCGCGCCTTCCAACCTTTGGACCCGGAAAAGGGGTCGGTGAAGCCGAATTTGTCGGCCACGATCATCGCCGCCGCGATGGGGATCATGCTCATGTTCTGTACGCCGCCGGCGACGACCAGATCCATGGATCCGCTCATCACCGCCTGCGCTGCAAAGTGCACGGCTTGCTGGGAAGAGCCGCACTGCCGATCGATGGTCGTGCCCGGAACTTCGTCGGGGAGCCCGGCCGCGAGCCAGCAGGTGCGCGCGATGTCGCCCGCTTGCGGCCCGATGGTGTCGAGACAGCCGAAGATGACGTCCTCGACGAGCAAGGGGTCGATCCCATTGCGCGTTACGAGCTGCTGCAGCACGTGCGCTCCGAGGTCGGCAGGGTGCACCTTGGCGAGCCCGCCGTTTCGTTTGCCCACCGGTGTTCGGATCGCGTCGACGATGAATGCCTCGGCCATGGTTCACTCCGCGCGGCCGCCGGGTTTTTGGATTCGAAGCGGCGCCACCCAGGAATAGAACATGTTTCACCCCCTGTCCACCGCGGGCCTTGTTTCTCGGGGAATGCGCAAGGGACCCGGTGCGGCCCCGTTTCCGCCAGACGCTAACCCTTGCACTGGCCAGGGTTACCCTTACGTTCGCCCTACTGCCGACGTGACGCCCCCCTTTCCCCGACCGCCCGACGGGCAAAAGCCGCCCTGGTTTACTTCCTTACGAAGCAGCTTCGAGCACACGCCTCGAACCTTGGGGCTCGTGTGGCGCTCGTCCGCGGTGGGCACCGTCGTCGTCGGCGTTCTCACGCTGGCGTGCGCGCTGATACCGCTCGGCATTGCTTGGGCGGGCAAGCAGATCATCGACGCAGTGGTCCGTCACAGTGCGGAAACCACTTTGCGCTGGGTGCTCGTCGAGCTCGGCCTCGTGGCGGCGATCGCGCTCGGAACACAGGGCCTCGGTCTGGCGCGATCGATCATCGGCGCGCGCCTCGGCGTCGACATCAACGTCGTCATTCTGAAAAAGGCGATCGCGCTCGATCTTCGCTATTTCGAAGATTCGGAATTTTACGACAGCCTGACGCGGGCGCGCCGCGAAGCGTCGGTGCGCCCGCTTTCCGTCGTCACCCGCTGCTTTCAGCTGGGGCAGAGCATCTTGACGCTGCTCGGGTACGTAGCGCTGCTCGTCCACTTCAGTGCGCTAGCGGTGGCGGGGCTGCTCGTCGCCGCCATTCCGGCCACGGTGGCGGAGCTGCGGTTCTCGGGGCAGGCCTTCCGCCTGCGCAATTGGCGTTCCCCCGACGCGCGGCGACTCATCTACCTCGAATATGTGCTCGCCAACGACGAACATGCCAAAGAGGTAAAGCTCTTTGGACTGGGGCCGCTCTTGCTCGGCCGTTACCAGTCGCTGGCCGAGACGTTCTACCGCGAGGACCGCACGCTCGCCATCAAGCGCGCGCGGTGGAGCTTTGCGTTGTCTCTCGTGGCAACCGCCGCCTTTTACGGATGCTACGCGTGGATGGCCATCGCTGCGGCGCGCGGCGAGCTGTCGCTCGGTGAAATGACGCTCTACATGGTCGCGTTTCGTCAGGGACAGCAGGCGTTTCAATCGATGCTGTCGTCACTCGGCGGGATGTACGAAGACAATCTTTACATGTCGAACCTGTTCGCGTTCCTCGACGGCACCCTGTCCGAGAAACTGCCGCGCCCCGAAACCCAGCCGGCCCTCGTCGCCGCTCCTTCACCAAAGGCCAACGGCGATCCTCGCACGGATCGTCGCGGTGAGCAGGGCATCCGCTTCGAGCACGTGGGCTTCCGCTATCCCGGCAAGGAAGAATGGGCGCTGCGCGATGTCGACATCTTCATTCCGCGCGGTCAGAGCCTCGCTTTGGTGGGGCAGAACGGAGCGGGCAAGACCACTTTCATCAAGCTGCTGACCCGTCTTTACGATCCCACCGAAGGCCGCGTCCTTCTCGATGGCAAAGACATCCGCGAGTACGACGAAGAGAAACTGCGCCAGCGAATCGGGGTCATCTTCCAGGATTTTGCCCAGTACCAACTGCTCGTGCGCGAGAACATCGGCTTCGGCAGTGTCGAGCACCTGGGCGACGACGTGCAGATCGGCCGTGCCGTCGACAGCGGTGGCGCTTCCGAAATCGTCTCCTCGCTGAAGGAGGGGCTCGAAACGCCGCTCGGGCGGTGGTTTCGCCACGGTGTCGAGCTGTCGGGGGGACAGTGGCAGAAGGTCGCCCTCGCGCGCGCGTTCATGCGAGAAGAAGCGGACATTCTCGTGCTCGACGAGCCCACCGCTGCGCTCGATGCGGAAGCAGAGCACGCCATTTTCGAGCGTTTTCGCCGCCTCACCCAGGGCCGGACCAGCATCCTCATCTCACACCGGTTTCCGACCGTACGCATGGCGGACCGCATCGTCGTCATCGAGAAAGGGCGCGTCGTCGAGCAAGGGACGCACGGCGAGCTCGTCGCCGCCGACGGTCGTTACGCCCGACTCTTTTCGCTGCAAGCGCAAGGGTATCTCTGACGCCTTGCTGCGCGCCGGTCCCATGCCGAAGGAGTGAGCTCGGGCCGCGCCGGTTAACCCGACGTGTCGGGGGTGACCCCTTCGGCGCACCACGGGCGTTGCCCCGGCGCGTGCATTCGCCCGATGGTCAAGAGCAAGGCTCGCCCATCACTCAATGGGACGACGTCGTGCACCAGGCATTTGCCGAATGTTTTGCGGCCGACGATCGACGCGCGTTTGGCGTAGCGGAGCGCAACAGCCAGCGCCTCGGCTGCGCTGGCGGACCCTTCGTTGACGCGCACCGTGAGGCGACCGCCGAAGCGCTGTTCGCCGACCGCGCTGAGCTTGTCTTCTGTGCCCTTCGCGCCGCGCATGGCGAGCACCGGCTGAGCCCCCACGAAAAGTCCGGCCACCGCAAGCATGGACGTCACCGAGCCGCCGGGGTTGTCGCGCAGATCGAGCTCTAGCTCGGCGGGTTCGAGGCTGGCCAAGAGCGCGGCCACTTCCTTGGGCGAGGTATCGGTAAAACCGCGTAGCCGGATCGAGGCCGTCGACGTGCCCGTGGCTTGCCCCTCGACGAGAACCGGCGCCGCCAAAGGTTCGCTCTTCACCTTCACGTTGTGGAGACCTTCCTGCCGGTTGCGCACCCCGAGCTCGACGGTTTGACCTTCGGGAACACGAAGGGCGGCCATGATCTCCTTCCACGGGCGCCCTTCGGTCGGACGGCCGTCGATCGTTTGCAAGATGTCGCCCGTCTTCAGCCCGGCGCGTTCGGCCGGACTCCCGGGGAGCGGATCCACGACCTGGACTGCGTAGCCGCGCACGTCGAGGTCGATCGCGAGTAGCTCGGGCAGTCCGATTCCGGCGGCGGTTTTGTAGCTCACGTCATCGACGAACGCTTTCGACTCGGCTGGCGACAGGACGCGCGTCCACGGATCGCCGAGCTTGGCCACGGCCATGGTGAGGGTTGGGCTGCTGTTCCACATCGTTCCGAGGCGGTCGGCGTCGACGTGTCGCTCTTGGAGCGCACGCGCACCGTCGTCCCCACCCCGCTGCGAGGCGTGACACCCGAGCATTGCCGTCGCCGATAAAAGCGCCACTGCAACCAGGCGGGCGTAGTGTCTGCGAACCAAAGTCGTCGTCCTCAGAGTAGCGAGCCCCACTTCTGCAAAAGACCATCGCGGCACTCGTGCTGCCATAGCATTTGCTTTTGTGCCGGATAGGGCTTTCGCCAGGGCTCGACCGCCTGCCGCATGACATAGATCTTGAACGCTTCGAGGCTCTGCGCGCCCGGGTGCGTTTCGTTCCACGAGCGACACAGGTACCGTCCGAAGAGCAGCCGGTGCTGCGAATAAGGCGGAACACTGATGTTCATGAAATACTTTTTCCAACGCGCGTTGGCGTAAGTGTCGCCCACGAGCGGCGGTTCGTCCCACGAGACGGCCGGCTTCATGGTGGCAAGATCCACTTCCGCGCCCGATGTGAGGCGAGCCGGGATCACGAACCATCCCCCCGCCGTGAGTGGAGCCGCAAACATGTCCCAACGTTGCTCGAGACGCAGCATCGGCGTGATCCATTGCAGCTTTTGCGGGATGGCAAACGGAAGCGGCCGGAACGTAGCGACGTTGCAAAGCAAGACGAGAATCATGCAGCCCGCTCCGAACAATGAAGCGCCCCAGCGTCGCAGCGCGGGAGGCGGGCGCTCCGCCAATGCATCGAGCCGAGCTCGGATGGGCGGCCGCAGCCACGACGAAAGACGTTCGACGCCGCGCACCAGAAAGGGGGCCCTCTCAGCAACGATGCGCGTCGCGTGATCCCAAAACACCGACGGCAAGAACGCGAAGGCGGCGACGATCCCGACCAGAGGAAACATGCCCACGCTCATCGTTGCCGCGATCAAAAGATGAAGGGCCGAAAAAGCGAGCACCACGGCCATGCGCGCCGCGGCGTTCCACACCGGCAAGAGGAGCAGCAAAGACCCGAACAACTCGCCGACGATCACGACATTGTTGAAAACGTGCATGGTGGCCACGCTTTCGACGACCTTGAGACCGAGGGGCTCGGCAAACTCCGGGCTCCGCAAAGCGTAGGCGAGGCCCGTACCCTCTCGCCACGCCGGGATCTCCGATTTGATGAGCCCGGCGAAAATGTAAACGAACATGAATTGCAGTGTGTAAAAAACGGTGCCCGACGTGGCGATCCAGTTCGTCTCCGCCGCGGGCCGGCTGATGCCGCGCAGGCGATCGATGGAAAATCGGGCGCCGAGCGGAAGGAAGAGACCAAAAAAGAGGATCATGCGCAAGAGAACGTCGGCGCCGTTGAGAATGATGAAGTTGCGGTTCTGCAGCGAAACGATGAAGACCCAGCTGGCCATAGCTGCAAAGCGCGTCTGCAGACCGAGTAAGAGACAGAAGGCAGACAATGCCGCCATCGCAAAGAGAATGGCCTGAAAGGCGTATTGCCCATTCGCAAAGTGAAGGGAGATGTGCCAAGCGTCGGCTGTCTCGATGGCGACGTCGCGTGGGAAGATGCCAAGGTCGGTGTAGTGCGCCTCCAGGTCGGTCGCTCGTCCCGCTAAATCGATGAGCAGGCACACCGCGATGCCGATCCGGAGAAGGCCCACCGAGCGGAGGTCGAGCCCCGCCACCTCGGACACGCGACTGGCGAGGCTGCGCGGCGTGCTAGGTCGAATCGAGGGCGATTTTCGAGCTGGAAAGCTCACGCGAATCCGCTCATCCGCACGAGGGGGGACGGAGTTACTCGGTGCGCCTGATTCACGAGAGGGGACTGACATCGTGCAGGAAGATACCGCGGGGCGGTGGGCAGGGTCGAAACGGTACGGTGAAGGGGATCGAGAAGTAACCTCTACAGGCGCGCCGGCTCTCTCGCAACGCTATTGCTGCGTCGCGCGTAGGCCGAGCTACGGTCGCGAGAAAACCTTCAATCGCAGTAAGATAATTGTCTCCAAACGAAATTGGCGATGATAAGATAAAAAAATTCAAGGTCGCGCTGTATTCAGCTTAAGGAGCTGTAAGCTATGACGTTCCGCCGTTTTGGCCTAAGTGTCGTTCTCGCCGCTTTGGCTTCGTCTTGCGGAGCGAGAACCGAGCTCAACTTCGGCCAGCCTGCCGCGGATGCCGGCGCGGGCGGTCCGGGGCAGATCCCAGATGCCAGCGTGCAGGAAGACGTCTCTGTGCCCGACGTGAGCGGCGGCGATGCGACGGGCGTTGGTTCCGGAACGGGTACCACGGGCAGCGGCACGACGGGCACTGGGACGACAGGCACTGGGACGACAGGCACCGGTTTCGGCTTTGGCGACGGCGGATTCGGCAACGCGACAGGGTTCGGCAATGCCATTGGGAACGCGACCGGCTTCGGTTTTGGCGACGGCGGGTTCGGAAATGCGTTTGGCAACGCGACGGGCTTCGGCTTTGGCGACGGTGGGTTCGGCGGCATCGGCAACGCGACAGCCTTCGGCAACGCGACGGCCTTCGGCAACGCGACGGCCTTCGGCAACGCGACGGCCTTCGGCAATGCGACGGCCTTCGGCAATGCGACGGCCTTCGGCAATGCGACAGCCTTCGGCAACGCGACAGCCTTCGGCAACGCAATCGGCAACGCGACTGCCTTCGGCAACGCAGTCGGCAATGCGACAGCCTTCGGCAACGCAATCGGCAACGCGACGGCTTTCGGCAACGCCGCCGGATTCGGCAATATGGGTACCGGAACGACGGGCACCGCCACCGGCACAGGTACGGGAACCGGCACGGCGACAGGCACCGCAATGGGCCGGGGCAACACTGGCACGGCGACGGGAACGACCACCGGGCGAGGATCGGGGACGGGCATGGGGACGACCGGCACGGGAACCGGAACCGGTACTGCGACGGGAACGGGCACGGCCACCGGAATGGACCCTTCCACGGCAACAGCCATCGGCGGCTGACCGTCGCCGGCCACCGCCAATCGAACGCGCGTTTCCGGCGTGCGGGTTCGCTCTTCTGAACGCGCCGTTCCGCGCATGTCGGCGGTGAATGTGCGCTTCTCTCCCAGGCGGGCGATTGACAAGCCGCACAAAAGCCGGGATCCTACAAGAATGAAACATGTTTCACTTCCGCGACCGGGCCCGTGGCGGGTCATTTTCGTCGCGGTCTTGGGGTGCCTGCTCGCTCTCCCCGCGCTCGCCGACGAGCCGCCCCCCGCTCCCTCGACGTCCGCGGTCGCCTCAGCATCGGCTCGGCCCGTGCTGGCGCCGCCAGTCGCGCCGGCCCCGCCGCCGGCATCGTCCGCGGTTCGTTCGAACTCACTCCCCGCTTGGGAAAAGATCGGCGACAGCGACGGTATCGTTGCTTACCGACGCGAGGTGCCGGGCAGCCCTCTCATTGCCGTCAAGGGCGAGGGGGTCGTCGACGCGTCGATCGTTCGCGTGGCGAGCGTGCTCGTCGACACTACGCGGGCCCCGGAATGGATCGACCGGCTCGTCGACTCTCGCGTGATACGCGAAGTCAGCGAAACGGAGACCATTCACTACGACCATATCGGCACGCCGGTCGTGATGAAAGACCGCGATTTTGTGACCCGCACCAAGCTGGAGTTCGATAGCGCTGGCAAGAAGATCATTCTCAAAATGCACTCCGTCACCGATCCACTCGCGCCGCCCACCGACTTCGTGCGCGGCGAGATCATGGAGAGCTATTTCGTCCTGACCTCCATGGAGCATGGCAAAAAGACGCATATCTCCGTCGAGGTACATGCCGATCCCAAAGGATCCATCGCCAAATGGATCGTCAACATGTTCCAGAAGAGCTGGCCTCACAACACCATCTCTCGCCTTCGCACGCAGACCGCCAAGGCGGACATCAAAGATCACCCCCGATTGAAAGCCGAGTTGACCCAGTCCGGTTACCTCAACTGATCCCGGGTCCGATCGCGCGACCCTGCGGAGCGACACCATGAGCACCGTATCGGCGGGCGCGAAACTCCGCGCCGCCATCAAGGCCGAAAAACCTCTCCAGTGTCCGGGCGCAATCAACGCCTATCATGCGCGTCTGGCCGAGGCGTCCGGCTTTCGCGCCGTCTACCTCTCGGGGGGCGGCGTGGCAGCGGGCTCGCTCGGCGTGCCCGATCTGGGCATCACCGGGCTCGACGACGTGCTCACCGACGTTCGCCGCATTACCGACGTATGCGCGCTGCCTCTGCTCGTCGACGTCGACACCGGTTTCGGTCCGAGCGCATTCAACATCGCGCGTACCGTCAAATCGTTGGTGAAGTTCGGCGCGGCCGGCATGCACATCGAAGATCAGGTGGGTGCCAAACGCTGTGGCCATCGCCCCGGCAAGCAGATCGTTTCGCCCGACGAGATGATCGACCGCATCAAAGCCGCAGTCGATGCGCGCACCGATGCCGAGTTCGTCATCATGGCGCGCACCGATGCTCTCGCGGTGGAAGGGCTCGATGCGGCGGTTGCGCGCGCAGCAGCGTGTGTGGAGGCCGGTGCCGATGCCGTTTTCCCCGAAGCGGTGCCCGATCTGGCCACCTTTCGCAAATTTGCCGACGCTGTTGAGGCCCCCGTTCTCGCCAACATCACCGAGTTCGGCGCGACACCGCTCTTTACATTGGACGAGCTTCGCTCGGCCAACGTCGCCATCGCGCTCTATCCTCTCTCGGCTTTTCGCGCCATGAACGCCGCCGCGCTGAAGGTCTACGCGGCCCTCCGTGAGGAGGGGACTCAAAAGGGCGTGCTGGCAACGATGCAAACGCGCGACGACCTTTACCGCTATCTCGACTATCACGCTTACGAAGAGACGCTCGACCGCGTGTTCGCGAAGGAGAAAGGCAAATGAGCGGAGCTATTGCCGACGCGGGAGGCGGTAAGTCCAAAAAGTCGGTGGCTCTGTCCGGGGTTTTTGCGGGCACGACAGCGCTCTCTACCGTGGGGGCGACGGGAAACGATCTGCGTTATCGCGGGTACGACATTCTCGAGTTCGCGCATCGCGCCGAGTTCGAGGAAGTGGCGCACCTGATCGTCCACGAGAAACTACCGACCCACGCCGAGCTCGAGGCCTACAAGGCCAAGCTCAAAGGGCTGCGCGCCCTTCCCCCCAACGTCAAGGCGGCGCTCGAGGCGCTCCCCTCATCCGCTCACCCGATGGACGTGCTGCGCACCGCCGTATCCGTGCTGGGCGCCGTTCTTCCCGAGAAAGCGGATCACGCGCCTGCGGGGGCTCGCAACGTCGCCGATCGACTTCTGGCATCGCTCGTGTCGGCACTCGCCTATTGGCACCGCTTCAGCCGCGACGGCCGGCGCGCCGAGGTCGAGACCGACGACGACTCCATCGGCGGTCACTTTCTCCATTTGCTTCACGGCAAGCCGCCGACCGCGTCATGGGTCCGCGCCATGCACACGTCCCTCATCCTCTATGCGGAGCACGAGTTCAACTCGTCCACTTTCACCTGCCGTGTCATCGCCGGCACCGGCTCCGACATCTATTCCGCCGTGTGCGGCGGTATTGGCGCGCTGCGCGGACCGAAGCACGGTGGAGCGAACGAGGTCGCCTACGAGACCCAATCGCGCTACGCGACCGCCGATGAAGCAGAAGCCGACATTCTGCGCCGGATCGGCAAAAAAGAGATCGTGATGGGCTTCGGACATCCCGTTTACACCGTCTCCGACCCACGCCATGCCGTGATCCGCGAGGTGGCGCGGCGTCTCTCGGAAGAAGCGAAGAGCACGACGCTCTTCGAGGTGGCCGATCGCATCGAGGCCGTGATGCGGCGCGAAAAGAAGATGTTCCCCAACGTCGATTGGATGAGCGCGGTGTCTTACCACCGCATGGGGATCCCCACCGCCATGTTCACGCCTCTATTCGTCATGGCGCGGATATCGGGTTGGTCGGCCCACATCATCGAACAGCGCGCCGACAACAAGATCATTCGCCCCGCCGCGGAGTACGTCGGCCCCGAGCCACGGGCGTGGATTCCCATCGCCGAGCGAAAGTAGACCGAGCGCGCGCATGTCATCTGCGATTTCCAACGTTCGTCCGAAGACCGATCGAGTTCTGGTCGACATCGCCGAGTACGTTTCCCAATACGCCGTCAAGAGCCCCGAAGCGTACGACACCGCGCGGCTCTGCCTCATGGACACGCTGGGCTGCGGCCTCGAAGCCCTCGAATATCCCGCCTGCACCAAGCTCCTCGGCCCCGTCGTCCCCGGAGCCTCGATGACCAACGGGGCCAGGGTTCCAGGCACGCAGTTTCAGCTCGACCCCGTGCAGGCTGCTTTCAATATCGGCGCCATGATTCGCTGGCTCGATTTCAACGACACGTGGCTCGCCGCCGAGTGGGGACATCCCTCCGACAATCTCGGGGGCATTCTCGCCACCGCCGATTGGCTCTCACGCACCGCGGTCGCGGGCGGTAAAGCCCCTCGCACCATGCGCGACGTGCTGACGGCGATGATCAAAGCGCACGAGATTCAGGGCATCATCGCCCTCGAGAACAGCTTCAACCGCGTCGGTCTCGATCACGTGGTGCTCGTCAAGGTCGCGTCCACCGCAGTGGTGGCGGAAATGCTCGGCCTCTCGCGCGAAGAGATCGTGCGCGCCTTGTCGCACGCGTTCGTCGACGGTCAGAGCCTTCGCACCTACCGGCACGCTCCCAACACCGGCTCCCGCAAATCGTGGGCGGCGGGCGATGCGACGAGCCGCGCCGTGCGGCTGGCGCTCATCGCGCGTACGGGGGAGATGGGCTATCCCTCCGTGCTCAGCGCCGAGACGTGGGGGTTTTACGAGGTCCTCTTCAAAGGCAAAGCCTTCAAGTTTCAACGGCGGTACGGCTCGTACGTCATGGAGAACGTACTTTTCAAGATCTCGTTCCCCGCCGAATTCCATGCCCAGACGGCGGTCGAAGCAGCGATTTTGCTGCATCCGGAAGTAAAGACCCGCGTCGCGGAAATCAAGAAGGTCGAAATCGTGACCCACGAATCGGCGATCCGGATCATCGACAAGAAAGGGCCCCTCCACAATCCCGCCGATCGCGACCACTGCATTCAGTACATGGTGGCCATCGGGCTCCTCAAGGGGAGCCTCACTGCCGCGGATTACGAAGACGACGTGGCGCGCGACCCGCGCATCGACACTCTCAGGTCGACGATGGTGTGCGTCGAGAACAAGCAGTATTCGCGCGACTACCTCGATCCGAAGAAGCGCTCGATCGCCAACCAACTTCAGATCACGTTCAAGGACGGCACCAAGACCCGCAAGGTGCTGGTGGAATATCCGGTCGGCCATCGTCGGCGGCGCGCGGAGGGGATTCCGCTCCTCGAGGCAAAATTTCGCACCAACCTGACGCGACGCTTTCCGACCAAGCAGCGCGACGCCATTCTCGCGCTCTGTCTCGACGCGGGGCGCCTCGATGCGACACCCGTGCACGAGTTCGTCGACAAGTTCGTCATCTAGATAGAACGAGCGAAACTGGGGACAGCGGTATGCGTACAGAAGCGCATGGCGCATGCTAGCCTCCGTGCTGTGCAAGACGTGATACCTGCGGGCGCGCCCGTGCCATCGGCGGCGCCGGCAGTGGTAAAAGCGGTAGCAAAGACCGAGCGCCTCGTGCCGCTCGATTGGATGCGCGGCATCGTCATGGTGCTCATGGCCGTCGACCACAGCTCCGAGGCGTTCAATGCCGGCCGGCTCTTCACGGACAGCATGTTCTTTTATCGACCCGGCACACCTCTTCCCGTGGCGCAGTTTTTAACGCGCTTCATCACGCATCTCTGCGCGCCGACTTTCGTCTTTTTGGCGGGCACCGGGCTTGCGTTCACCGTCGAGCGCCAAGTGGCCAAAGGCGAACGGCCGTGGATCATCGATCGCCAGATCGCCACGCGCGGGCTCGTGATTGCCGCGTTCGAGCTTTGGATTTCGTGGTTCGTCGTTCCGCCCAATACGTGGCTCTTGCAGGTGCTCTACGCGATCGGCGTAAGCTTCCTCTTCATGGTGCCGTTGCGGCGCTTGAGCAACGGCGTCGCCGTTGGGTTGGCGCTTCTTGTCATCGCGGCCGGCGAAGCGATCGTCGGCATCAGCGTGGGCAACGACCCTTCGCACCTTCCTCTCGCCCTTGCACTGCTCGTCGTGGGCGGCGAACGTCCACCGCTCATCATCGGCTATCCCCCCATCCATTGGCTGGCGATCATGCTCCTCGGGTGGGCCTGGGGCCGAATGCTCCTCCGCAAAGCTCCCTCCGGCGCAAAAATAGCCCGCCAGCTCGCGTGGGCCGGCGCGGCAGCGCTGCTCGTTTTCGCCCTGGTTCGCGGCGCAAACGGATATGGCAACATGCTTCTCCTGCGCGAAGATCAGTCGCTCGTGCAGTGGCTTCACGTCAGCAAATATCCGCCGAGCATCAGCTACACGGCGCTCGAGCTCGGCATCATGGCGCTGGTGATGGCGGCCCTCTTCCGATTGGCCGCCGCGCGCCCCCCCGGTCGAGAAGGCTTACTTCTCACGATTGGACATACGCCGATGTTCTTTTACCTGCTGCATTTCCCGTTGCTGGTGATGGCCAGCCACATCTGGGGCGTGCATCATCAGCTTGGCCTCGCAGCCACTTACGCGGGGGCCGCCGCCATCGTCATCGTGCTGTACCCGGCGTGTCGCTGGTACCGACCGTTCAAGGCGAGCGGTCGGTTCGCGTTTACGCGCTACGTCTGAGGCCCAGTGCGCCGCACCGTCGTGCGGTCGTGCCGTCCGTCATCGATACGGATTTTTTTCGAGCAAACCGTCAGCGGGAGGGGCATTGTCGAGGCGCACCTCGACGGTTTTGGTTTCTCCCTTGCCGCACGTCACGCTGGTTTGCTTCTGACCGTCCTCCGACCGAAAGAAAAGACGGTGCTCGCCGGCAGGGACCGTGATGCCGAGCTTGGGCGTGAGCCCGAGCGATCTTCCGTCGAGGACGACTCGCGCTGCGGGGGTTGAATTCAGATTGAGCACGCAAGTCGGGCCGAGCGGCTCTGGACTACGAAGCTCAGGGGCCGGTTCGTAAGGATTGATCTCGGTGGTCGTGTCGGCAGCCGAGGCCGGCGAGGTAGCACGCGAAGGTTCCCGCATCGGTGCGCTCGCCGGCGGAGGCTTGGCCGGCGGAGGTGCACCCGGTACGAGGTACTCGGTTGCGGTTCCCGCCCGCGATGGCCCCGACCCGTTCGCGGGAGAACGCGGCGGCGCCGCCGTGCCCGTCGAGGGTGCGACCGCTTGCGTCGGTGACTGACGCGAATCCGAGCCCGGAAGCACGGTCGCGATCTCCTTACGCTCCGCCGTCCGCGGCGGCGTGATCAGCACCTTGGACGTGGAGGGTCGCGTCTGAGATCGGACAACCGCAAAGATGAGTCCACCCGAGACGAGCAGAGCGCCGGCGATCCATCCGATGACGCTTTTTCTTCTGCCGTCCCACGACTTGGCCGTCGCGCCCCAGGAGGGGAGTGGCCCGGTTACCGGTCGATCGGTCGCGCTTGCGTGACCTGGGGCTACGCTGTCCCGATGCAGTGCCTCGGGTTGCCGCGACGCGCGCGCGATCCGATCGAGCGATGACTGCGCTTTTTTCGGCCCGAACTTGGCGAGGGCAGTTGCCAGCGCCGCTATCGTCGAGAAACGCTGGCTCGGATCTTTCTCGAGACAACAGAGGACGATCGCCCCGAGCCCCTGCGGCACAT
>Ga0193706_1000347_pt1 | contig 28432 bp, 29 predicted proteins | sample U3c1metaG_FD_160130 | JGI IMG/M metagenome (GOLD analysis project Ga0193706, IMG submission 160130) | Soil microbial communities from a riparian zone of the East river system, Colorado, United States - U3c1 | ecosystem: Environmental > Terrestrial > Soil > Riparian zone | place: USA: East River... | reverse complement strand
TTCTTCGCGCAACGCGTCGATCTGTTCGTGGGCTCCCGCTTCGAACGTCTGGTGTCCCCTCGCGAGCCGTTCGAGCTTCGCGTGGTAGCTGGCGGAAGCGCGTTCGAGCCTGCCCGTCGTTTCGCCTTTCAGCGTTTCGAGTTCCCCTTCTTCGGCGCGACGAACCGTGGCGGCCTGTTCCTCGAACATCGCGTTGGATTCGGCCAGCGCCCGGTCGCTGGAGCGACTGAAGAGCGCGTTCGCTTTGTGCGCCGCGGCCTTCTCCTTCGCCGTCAGCTCCGCCTCGTAAGTGGCTTTCTGCGCGGCCGTGATCGGTTGACCGACCAGGCCGTCGAGCTTTTTGACGTAGGCGGTAAAGGCTTTGTATTGCGCCGTCGAGGCGAGGCTGGGGACCTTGTCGGCCGCTGCAGGCGCAAGCGACGGGAGGAGCAGCAGGCACAGCGCCGCGCCGGCAAGCCAGGCCCCGATCTCCGACATCCGCCACGATCTCGTCTTCGCTCCTCCTGGCATGGCTGACCCTTTCTATGGAGTGGCCCGGTCCAGTGGCTGTCTACCCGGCAGCGAGCGATTTATCTCAGCGAACCCAGCTCCAGAAAGCCGCGGTAGGGTCCTCCGGCCGGAGGCCATCCTCAGCGCGGAGGCGCAAGCAAGTGGCAGAGCAGGTACCCGCCGTCTGTGACGTGCTCGACACGATCGAGCGTCGAAACTGGGAGCGGCTTCGCCGCCTCCTTCACCCGGAGGTCCACTGGACGACGGCGATCGAGGAGCACCTGGTCAGCCCCGCCGCCGTGATCGAGTGCCTCGCGGGAGACCCGCCGCCGGCGCCGCCGGCCTACCACGAGTTACGCGACGGGCAGATCATCCGCTGGATCGACACGCCAGGCTGAGGCCAGCATCCTCATCCGGCCAGGCTCCTGCCGCAGTCGGCGATCGTCTCCTCGACCGGGCGCGGCTCCCAGCCGAGCGTCTTCGCCTTCGCGTTGGAGATCTCGACCCGCTTGCCGAGCTGGCCGACGACCGAGCGCGCGCCGGGGTCGAACAGCGCCATCCCCCGCACCAGGAGGTCGGGGATCGAGCGCACCGCGTAGCCGCGGCGCAGCGGCTCGACCACGCAGCGCCCGCCGAGGAAGCCCGAACCGCCGCTGACCAGGACCGTCTCCATCAGTGGGCCCTGCGATGGCGCCGGGGGTGCTTGTGGACCCCTACCGCGGAAACCTTGAAGACGAGCCGCGGCCGCCCGTTGCGGGTCTCGCCACTCGGCGAAGCGAACCGCATCTCCGCCTTCACCACCAGCCTGCCGCGCCGATCGACCCTGCGCTTGGCCGCTTCGGTGGGCCTCAGCTCGAGCGTCAGCCGGGGGTTCGTATGAACGGTCGCCGAGACCGGCTTGACGAAGTTTTGCCGCCGGGCGCGGAGCTTCTTCGACCTCCGAGGATCATCGACCGAGAGCGTGCCGGGCCCGGGGACTCTCGGCCAGCGCCCGCTGGCTCAACTTGTGCTCCGCGCGACACCAGGAGCGTCGCCAGCACGCACGAGCGAAGCGAGCCCCCTCCCATTCCGCCTTGACAGCTGGATTCGGCCAGCCGCCCCTCGTGTTGGGCGGCAAGTCCCACTGGGCCGCGCCGCGCCCTCCGCGGCGCAGCGCGGCAAAAAGCGGATGGGGAGCGGTGCCAGTCAATGCAGTCCAGAAAGCAGATATCCCGGTGAGTGAAAGGCATGCGTGCTAACGGCTTCCAGGGTGTCCTTGTAGGCCGAATGGCTGAGGAGGTGTCTATTGAGGACGAGCTGGTTTGCGCAATATGGCACCGCCTGATTTCGGATCTCGCGCCTAACCGAACCAGCAGCGAGACTGTAGACGCGTAGGCCGTGCTCGGAGACTTCCGGTGAGGACTGAAGATCCTCGTAAACCAGTGCAGCGTCAGCCTCAGTCAGCGTCTGGGACAGTCGTGACCTCACACAGCGCACCAAGATCGGCGGGGCACCAACCTCGGAAAGGCGCGCCGAAACGCGGTCCAACAGGCTGACCTTGTCGTGGGCGGGCTCACCACCCCCGCAACCGGTGACGATAGCGAGTAGTACGCAGCTCAGGACCAATGCAGCCAGAGTTCTTCTAGTGGACATAGGGTCCAATGGTAACCACTAAGTGGGGCTCCCAGGTTCGCACACTTGTCCATTGAGCCTGACCACCGGTCCCAGGTCGTTGGCTGCGCGCAGAAACCTATACACGGGGTGTTCGTAGTGGAAGTGATGGATATTCGCCCAACGATATGGATTGATGTGTTTGCCCATGTAGATGGCACGACGCGATTTGATTCTCAGCCCTTCGCAGATTCCCCAGTCTTCGTCGGGCGCATGGAAGAGGTCATACCGGCGGCCGACGAAGTCGTTGAGCACGTCCATACGCGAGTCCCACGTGTACGGGGGCCCCTCGTGGAGTAGGGCGAAAATCAGCCCGTCCGGCCACGATGCGTTCGGGTTGACGCTGTGGCGGACCATCGGTGCCGATTCGGCGTTATCAGGCAGTTTCTGCCTGATCGGGAGCAGATTTCCGGGGCCGGTTTAAACGCGGTCGCCCGAGACGAGGCGCCCATGTGCAGGGCTTTCAAGAAGGGTGGCTGACCGGGCTCGAACCGGCGACCGCCTGGACCACAATGCGGCGGATGACCTCGGTGCCCGTCTCGGATTTCGCATGACAAGTGGCCTAGCGCCCGGCGTCGATCTTCGCCCTCGAATTCGATACGCGGGGATATGCGGCGATTGTCGGGATGTTCAGGCAGAAATGCCGATTTCTGCCTGATGGCCATCGAGTCGGTTTAAGTCCCACCGGCACCCCGGTCGCGAACCCCTAACCGTCGCCACCCTCGGCGTAGGCAGCCCCCTCAAGCGCCCCCTGCAGCCGATCAAACTTCCCTCGAACATCCTGCCCGTAGTAATTAAAGACCTGACAAATCCCCTCGCGGGCAAGATCCAGCGCGAGGAACACCGGCGGGGCCGCGATCGTGTGCGGAGGGGGCGCGAAGGCACCGAGACGATGGTTACCGTGCAACGGCTCCTGGCACAGGGCCGTGTCGTCCTCCCTGACGGTCGGCCACTCCCCGTGATTCGAGCTGGAGAGCGGCGCATACGTGATGTCGTACTCCCTCTTCAGGTCAGCCTCTTCGGCCATCTGGCGTGGGTTGATGTCGGCGAAGGAGCCGAGGTTCACGGGCTGAAACCACTCGTCCCGCTCGAGGCTTACCCGGCGGTCGATGTAACCGAGCATGGCCTTCGCCTCGTCGTCTAGGTCGTCGCCGAGATCCGCCTTGATGTGTTCCCGAAGGAGCTTGAGGCGCCCGAGACCGTGCTCCCGATAGGCGGCATAGATCTCAGGGTCGTCGCGGGTGATGAGCCAACCGACGAGGATGCGGGTGTCTACGAGCGGGCGCACGAAATACCCCGCGGTCGTTGGCACCCAGGCCGAGGGCCTCTCCAAAAACGCATAGAGCAAGCTGAAGAGGCGGGATGCCAGACCGAGCAGCGCCGCGTTGGGCTCATCAGCCCCGGGGTCGCTGACCACCTCTTGCTGGACAACCCGCAGTTCCTCCCCCAGCGGATCGAGCGCGTCCAGAATGGAGCGCATCTCCGACAGCTGCATCAGCGGCTCGGGGTCGACTGGACCATCTTCTTCAGGCACCACTACCTCCTCTCGTTCTCTGACCGAAACCCGACAACCCACCAAGTCGCGGTTTCGTCTCCAGAACTCTCGGGGCCATTCGAGAAGCTCCGGATATTTCTCCGATTCCATGCCGAACGACGACCCCCACATGGCGCGCATGACCGACTCGACCTGCTCCTGCTCCGACTCGGTAAGCCCGTTCGGGTATTTCGGCACCAGCTTCATCGTGCCCTCGCCAGTGTGGGACAGCTTGCCGTGGGTGACCCGACGCGATATCGCCGCCATACGGAGGCGGGTCTCCCGCACCCCGCCTTTATCCACGTGGTCGGCGATGATCGAGCGCACCAACGGCAGACCGACGTTGGGGTCGGGGTCGTGGCGGTCGAGCCAGTCCTCATAGAGCCAACGGGCGGGACAGGTCGGGTAGAGCGCGACGGCGTGGCCAAGCTGGTCAGGTAGGGCGTGTGGAGCCTCATCGCGAAGGACCCTCCGCGCCGCGGCGCGGTCTTCCTCGGGCACCAAGGCAAAGGTCGTCAACCGCCCGTCGGCGAAGCGCGGCCCATCTGGCACGAACCGATCGACAACCTCAAGAGCACTGTAGGCAGCCCGCCAGTCCGAGCGCCGTCCGAGCATCAGAGCCAGCCAAAGAAAATCCGGCAGCATCTCTTCGAACCAGGAGACCTCGCGCAACGCTGGCAGTTGCATTAGTGGCGGCACCAGCTTTCGCTTTTCCCGCTTGTGATCCGCGAGCACTCGCTGCGGTTTCTTCGCGCTCCGCTTCTTTCGCGCCACCACGCCAGCCTACGTCGTAACCCCTAGCCCGATCGGCACGGGGCGCAATACTCAGTCAATGCAACGGACAGCCGAGGAACTCCGAAACTTCAGTGAGCACCTTCTCTACGAGCTGCAAATGCTCTTCCGCCTCGCAGACCGTTTGCGAGCACACACGGATGGCGCCGAGCAGCTTCCCTGGGAGGTCGAGATGGCCTGCACCGAGTCGTTCGCGGTCCACATGCGTGCCCTGGAGCAATTCGTCTGGGGAGACCGTAAAGACGAACGCTTCCCCGACGATGCTTTTGCAGCCGACTACTTCCCTGCCCGCGAGTGGGCCGAGCTTCGAAGTCGCGTGCAGCGATCGGCCATCGACGGACTCACCGCTCGAACCGGACACGAAGTTGCCCATCTCTCCTACAAGCGATCGGCGATCTCCAGCGACGAGCGCACCTGGCCATTCGATGTGATCGCCGGGGTCATAGGTCGAGCGTTCCGCATCTTCCTCGAAAACGTTTCGCCTGACGTCATCGCCGACGATTTCGAGAGTCGCCTGCGTGGCACCTGGCCTGACTACCTCAACCAGCCTGTAGCCGTCAGCTTCCCGCCAGATCAAAATCCGAGATTGGTCGCGACCTCGATGCTGACGGACCCAGTCACGCCAGCACGATTTAAGGATCTCCTGCGCTGAGATCAGCGTCCTGGGGCGATCCGCTCCAGCGCCCATATCAGCGCGTCGCCGACCGCGCCGGTACGGCACCCGCCCGGCACCCGCCAGCCTTCACCGTCCGGCTTGATATCGCCGCGCTTGATCAGGGCAGGAGAAGCGCGCCGTCGATGCGGGTGGTCGCGGTCGGCAACTCCGGGCACGTCACCTCATGGCCGGAGAGCAACACTCCCGATTCCCGCAGCTCCGTTGCGAACTGCGAACGGAAGTAATCTCGGCAACAGGAACGCGGCTCCATAGACTCGCTCCGCATGACAGGCATCCAGGGGCGTTGGGAGGGGAGCCGTAACTTCGGACCTGCAGTCCGGCTTGCCGACGCGATCCTTGCTCCAACCCCGATCAGACCGAGTGCCGAGGAGGTTTTAGTCGGCAGGACGATGGCCGGGATGCTGGCGACGGCCAGGCCGATTGTCTGCCCGCCAGAGCAGCTCAACGCCGTTGCCGACGACGTATTCGGCGACCTCGGTGAGGCGCTGGAGTATGCAGCGAAAGCTCGGCTCCCCTTCGAGGAGACGTTCTTCGATTTCACCGATGAACTGGGTAGATCCCCGGTCCTCAACGTGCATCTAGTGGAGGAGGGTCAGGAACTCGGATTCGAGCTACGCGGAGTGCTAGCCGGCGAGGACGCCGCGCAGCAGGAGACCGTCTTCATCCCACTCATCGGAGGATCCAACGCACCTCCCGAGGAGATCGGGCTCGTAATGGCAGACTGGTCCGGCGAGCGGCGAGCTTCAGCAGAGCCGGGTCGCTGGGCCGAGGAGCTGGAGGTCGACAAGGAGAAGCTCCGCATTACCTTCTTCAACCCGGCTTCGGTGATGGAGGCGCTCGGAGAGAGCCCGCGGGCTGTTGCCGGCGCTCTGATGGGGGTCGCGCGGGCGTCTAAGAAACTGTCCGCGGCAGAAGCCGAGCTGTTCCGGTTCCACCTCGCGACCACGTCCGCGACGGCGGTTCGGATGGCCCTGAAGGCTCTCTACCTGCTCGACTCCTCCAACATCGAGGTAATCGAAGCGCCATTGAGCCGACAGGCTCGCCGGCAGGCAGACCGGAAGGGCGCGGAGATCGCCTGGGTGATTCGGGTGCGCCCCCCCAAGTCTGGCGAGCCGGACTCCAATGAACACGGCGAGCGATCGTTCTCTCATCGCTTTGAGGTCCGCGGAAACTTTGCCCACTACAAAGAGGGAAGCTGGCTCTTCGAGCATTCAGCGCCCGAGGACATTCGACCTTGCCCACGCTGCGGCCGTTGCCGCCGGGTATGGCGACAGCCTCACGTCAAGGGTCCGATCGACCGGCCATTGGCAATCAAGGTTCGGCGAGTTGATTTTCCAGACTCGCAGCGAGGTCTGTAGCGAACCCGCGGCTTCGACAACTCGAGGAACCCCGGTCCTGACTAGGCGGCCCTTTGTCGGCACCATGGAGGCTCCTCGCGAAGTGCGAAGGAAGCGACTGGCGCCCCGTCCGACGACGGAGATTCCTCCGCTACGGTGGCGGTGATGGACGCGAAGTCACAGCAGGTCGCAAACGAGGTCGTAGAGGCCGGCATCGAAGCACTGGACACGACTCGTGTGCCGGCCTGGGGCGCCCTCAGCGTTGCTTTTCTTGGGCTGGGCGATGGCCTCGCGTCGGCCACGATCGGCACCTTCACGCGCGGGCTCGAGTCTGTCCAAGCCGACTCGGCGGAAGCTATTGCGCTTAGGGAGAAGGTCGCAGTCGACCTCCATCGCAAGGCCGTCGCGATCGTGACCGCAGGAGCGGAAGTAGCCGAAATCGTACTGCGGCTCAGCGGCGCGTCAGAAGCGGATGCTCGCGCAGATGCGAGAAACCCCAGGTGAGATAGCGCAGGCTTCCTTCGCTCACCTCCCTACGGCGCTCACTCAGGAGTTCGGTCGCAAATTCTCCGAACAGAGAGTCGGGCTTACGCCGTTTGCGGCGCTGGCCACCTCGACCCGGCTCGACCCATAAATTTCGTCTGACGTCGGCGAGCACGTTGGCCAGTTCCTCCTCGGCTCGCCGTCGCGTCCAGCCGTCGGCGTCCCTTCCGAGGGTCAGGTATCGCCGCTTTCCGTAAGCGTTGAACCGGATCGCCCATCGCCATCCGCCTTTGGCGCGGCGATGGAGCACTTGACCTTTGGTCCTTGAGGACACAGCTCTCCGTTTCCGGCGCCCCTCATCATTCTTGCGCGGTGCCGCTGCCTTGGGGCGTGGTTCAAATTCAGGCACCCGTCAAATAAGGCGGCTGCCGGTTCGAACCCGCGAAAAACCTTTGCTTTTGCAGGGACTCCAGAGCTATGCCGGAATCCCGAGGCCGCGGATTCCGTTTCGGTGCCTGCATTTCAGGCACCAAAGGTGCGCCTGGACCGGTCCAGCGGTCGTCGGTTTGAAAAAACCCGACGATTTACAGGAACTTTAGGGTGGCTGACCGGGCTCGAACCGGCGACCGCCTGGACCACAATTAGCCGCCCTTTTGGCGGTGTCGGGATGGAATCCCGCATTACAAGCGGCCTTCAGCCCGCCTTCGTTCGTCGCCGCCAAACCCCGATGTGCGGGGATATTCGGGGATTGTCGGGGTGTACAGGCAGAAATGCGGATTTCTGCCTGATCGGGCCTACCCCCGGTTTAGAGGCCGGCTGGCGTTCGAGGAGCGGCAGGGCTGACCGTCTCGAACACTCCGCTAGCCAAGAGTCGCTTCGACATGATTTGGTACGAGCGTGGCATCACACTGGTGGGACGATCAACCCGACGAGCGCTACTGGCTCGAGATTACTGACCGCGCCGATCTAGGGGCTGACCTCAATGCGCCGGCGACCAGCGAGACGGGCAAGGACTATTGGAGCTATGTCTTCGTTCGTGAGGTTGCCGCCGGAGATGTCGTCTTCCACTACCAGGCGCGCCCCACCGGCGCGATCACCCATTGGTCCCGCGCCATAGGCGAAGCCTACGAGGACGAGGTGACCTGGGGCGCCCACGGTCAGGCGAGTGGTCGCGGACCCGTCGAGCCTTACCCCCGGCCGGGCTGGCGCCATCCCCTCGAGGGACCCTACGAACTTGACCAAGCCATTACGAAAGATGAGTTACGCGCACGCGAAGCCCAGCTTAGGGCAACCCATACGAACCTCTTCTCGCGATACCCCGGGGAGCCTCTCTATTTCCCCTTCCTCTTCTCAAGCGCCAGGCCCCTCCGTGCATTTCAGGGGTATCTGACCAAGCTGCCGCGGGAACTTCTCCAGGTCTTCCCCACGCTGCGGGATGCTGCGGCGCTCGCCTCATCGACCGCACCGGTTGAAACCGACCCCGCCCCACCATCTTCGTCCGATCTCGGAACCGACTATCGGCCGGCGAATCCGAACGTTAAAACGGCCAAACGTGATCCCTTCTCCGTCGACCCCGACATCGTGGACCGCGGCCTCCGCGCTCACGCCGAAATCCAGGATTCACTGTCGGCGGCGGTGCGCGAGGCGGGATATGAGCCACGCTCGCCAGTATCCGGGGAGCCCAACTTCGATCTCGCGTGGCGCGATGGCGAGACCATCGTGGTCGCCGAGGTCAAGAGCCTCACGGCAACCAATGAAGAGCGACAACTGCGACTCGCACTGGGCCAAGTCCTCCGATATGCGGGCCTTCTTCGGAGGAGCGACAGGCCGGTTCGCGCAGTGATCGCAATCGAGCGAGGTCCAGTTGACGCATCCTGGGAGGCGTTGTGCGCGAGTCTCGGCGTCCGCCTGGCATGGCCGGAAACGTTCGCGGTTCTTTTCGATTCGCCCTAGCCGATTCGAGTCTGGTGGTTCAGGCAGAAATCGCGATTTTCCTACAAGCCAGGCTTGCGGGCGACAATCGCTGACTCGCGGGCGCTGCCATTAGAGACGTTGCGAGCGCGGAGATCGCGCGCATTCCAGATCTGGACCTCCTCCAGGCCGAGTGCCTCAGCCATGCTGGCGAGGATGACATCAGTGAGGACTGGGATGCGCCAGAGCTCCTTGCGTTCTTCGCCTTCGAAGATACGGCGAGAGAAAGTCGAGTTGCCAACTATGCAGACCATCCAAGCGCCCGGTGCCAGAACCCAAGCCTGCTGAGCTAGGACTCGGTACATGTCGTCGAAGTAATTGCGAACCATGCGGCCGATAGCAGCTCGCGCATGGTTTCGCTCTATGAAGATCGAAAGCTTGTCGACGAGGCGTGCAAACGGCTTATCCACTCCCTCTAGGTAGCCACGATCGGGGAAATCGACCGAGGGATGGCTGCGCAGGGTACCCAGGCGCAGCTTGCGAAACTGCTCGGGGTTGTTGATCAACTCCAAAAGCCAGAGCTCGAGCTTGTAGATCTCCGAGTAGTCGATGCAATTGAGATAAGGCGGAGAGAAGATTGAAAAGGAGGCTGAGCCGGCGCTAAAGGGGGCTTCACGCTCGCTGCCTTCGACCTCGGCAAGGTTGCGAGCATCGCCGGCGAGATGACGTAGGGTCGCCTCGGCGCCCCCGCGCTCGGCAATATCTTCAAGATCCTCCCTCATGCCGGCGAGCTGCATCGCCAAGCAGTCCCTCACTGGATCGCCGGTGCGATTAAGAGCTTCGCGAGAAACAAGCATGCGGGAAGCCCGTTTGCGATCGCCGATGATCCGGAGAGCCCGACCGTCCTTCATGGCTCCGCTTACCTCTTCAACGATCGACGCAAGGGCAAGAAGGAGAAACCCACGCTCGACAGGTTCTATCCAATCTAACTTGTGGATCCGATTCCGAACAGAAAGCAGTGAGTCAAGGACACTGGGATTGAAGATCTTGGGGTTAGAGAATGATGAGAGTGCGGGAGCCGCACGTCCCTTGACGGTGCGATAACACATGAGATCGTCGATCATGCGCTCAATACGGTCTAGATCAAGGGTTAGCGAGGACACCTTTGTCTCGCCGACAAATTGTGAGAAGGGCGAATACTCCACGCCAATAATTTGCTCAAACCCGTGATCTCGCAGACCAAGAGCGGTGGTAGCGACCCCCGCAAACACGTCGACAGCCGTGCCGGCCGGCTCGACTTCAAGCCGATCTACAAAGTAACCGGGGAGCTCATGGGAGAAAGACTCCTTGTAGGGATACCAGCGGTGGACTGGCGCAAGGTAATTATCGAAGGGCCCGACCAGATCGCCGAGCTTGGCCCGATGGTCGTGAAGGGGGATATCCAGGGCGAGCGCCGAGAAGCTCTCTCGAAGCTCAGATAGCTGAGGAGCGAGAAACGGCGAGGGTTCTCCCCAGAGATGATCCCACTGCGGTGGTAGAGCCCCGTGGACCGATGCATGACGGGACCCCTCTTGCTCACTCATCAACTTGAGCGGGTTCTAGGAAAAAACGAAGAGGCCGAGCAAAGTCTGAGCGCGACTTATCGAACGCAGGGTTATAGGCAACCTCGCGGGGGCGGTAGTAGCGCCCGTCGATTGCAGACAAGGTGGCGCTATCGAACTTAAGGCCTCGACGCCGAGCGTCGAAAACGACGAGGTGGCCGATCGTGTCGTAGGTCGCTGCCTCCTGTTTATTGTCGTCTAGATAGTCGGCCAGTTGCTTGGCACCCTTCTTTGCAGCCGCGACATTGAGGGTGGTGGAGATCTTGGTGTTCTCAGGGTCGGTGCTCTGCCCCATCCACTTGATCTCGATGTAGGCGATTCGAGGAACGAGCGCCCAGCTGACCTTGAGGTCGACAGGCCGCTTGTCGACCTTTTGCTCGCGACGCACCTCACGTATTCCCCGCAGGGTGGTGCGCAGATAATTATGGAGGGAATCTTGGGCAACATCCTCAGGGCTATTAGCAAGGAACCAACGACGCTCATCACTCCAGAGCCCGGCCTTGAGTATTGGGCACTGGGAGTGCAGGGCATGTTGGTGGCGGTATGCCTCGAGTGCTTTCTCGAGAAGAAAGAAGGTTGGGGTACCGAAGATCGAGGGCAGTGGCCCGATATTGATGACTCGCTGCAAAGCGCCGCCATAGACAAAGTTGTCGGCTCCGTCGAAGTGGTAGACGACAGCCTGCTTGGCGAACCCAAGGGGATCCGAGGCAGACGGTATTAGCAAGAGGCTGCCATCAGGGAGAATCTGAATCGTCGCGACCTCCTCAACGTAAGCCGGCAGATCCTCAGGAGCGAGACGCAGAAGTTCTTCGCCGGCGACTAACTCGGCGTCATCGTCAAGGGAGCACAAAACAGTAAGACCACCAGAAAGCTTCTCGTATGCAAGATGACGATAGATCTGGTCTAACCCCAGCGCCAGTTGCTTCAGTCGAGCAACTCCATTGACTCCGTATTCCTCTTGGATCGGCAGGGCATAAACCTCCTCGAGAAGGCGTTTTACGCCCTCTTCGTTCAGTTCATCCATCGCTGGCCTGCTCAGCGAGCGCAGTAAGCCAAAGCGAAGCCGGAACGGTGAGGTCATCACCGAGATCACGATCAGCGAGGACGCGGGTGATGACTTCGAAGTGGGCCTTGACCGCGTCAACTCCCACCTCGTCAAGCAGATCCCTAGAGGTTGGCGCACCGAGGAACTCCTGCAACTGGGGCTCGCGGGAAAGAGCGCTGGTTACAGCCGGAAGGGGCATAAGAAGAGCGGTCCCGGCCGCGGAGCTCAGGTACCGCAGCCGAGCCCTGTTGGTGGCATGAGTGCAGAGAAGCTCAAGGTCGGCACGGCCGGGGGACGAGAGATCGAAGGCGTGGCCGTAGTTCACAATCATGCCTCCGGCGCGCAACGTCTTCAGTGCCGAATCCAGCTCATCCGAGTAGGGGGCGCCAGCGGGAGTAACACGAAAGCCATAGCCCCATTCGGCTGGAGGTCGATCCTCGTAGACCGAAAGCAAGCAGCCGAAATAGGCGAAGGTATGGATCTCCACTGCGGCTGCGCCAGCGCCGCTGGCGGCACTGATCTCTGCACAAAGCCGTAGCGCGTCGAAGGATGCAGCCGCACTCATCGCTTTGACGGGCTGCGCTTAGGGCGTTCTTTTGCTTTTGCCTCCTTAGAGCGACGAGACGCGGTGATTTCGCCCCAAGCCATTTGGAAAGCATCTTCCTCAGAGCTCTGAACCGCAGACAGATCGGTCCAGTCGGTCATTCGCTCAAGCGCCAATCCCTCCTCTCCGCAACGCACAGCCAAACGCTGAAGGAGCTGTGAGCTATTGATGTTCGCGGTCATCACCAGTTGATGGCCGCGCTCGACGAAGAGGTTGAACATCTCGCCCGCACGACTCTCATAAGCAATGTCAAGCGAACCCTCAGGGGTGTCGACGAACAGCCAACCCGGCGAGGAAGAATCCGACATTTGTTGGATCAGAGCCATCCGCAAGGCGATGTCGATGAAAAAGCGCTGACTCTCAGAGAGAGTGTCGGTAGCGCGCCGCGGCGAGCCTTCAACGCGGAGTTCAAGCCCAACCGTGTCGTTCTTCTGTTCGATATCAATCTCGATGTCGAGCCCGAGAAATTCACGGGCGAGCTCACTAAAGCTGGGAATAAATTGCTCCTCGGCAGTTTTGAAGGAGCGCACGAGCCGTTCCTGCAGAGGCTTGAGTTTCTTGCGCACCTCGTCACGCTCGGCTCGCTTTTCCTCTTTTTCTTTTTCGAAGGCAGCGATTTGGGCTTTGAAGCGATCGGCAATCGCCTTGAGGCCAATCGTCGGATCACCCTCGAAGAGAGCGAGCGGATTCTTTGCCTCGAAATCGGCCAGGCTCTTGCTTGCGAAGTCGACATGAGCGCGACTGCTGGTGAGTTCTTCTTCAAGCTTCTGTAGCGAGGGACCGAACTCGACGATGCGGTCCTGCACCTCGGAGATTCCTGCATCTAGCTCGCCAAGGCGTGCCATCGTCTCGTCTGGCTTCGCGGCGGCATCGGATACCGCAGTGGCACACAGCGGGCAGTGATGTTCAGCAAGAGCACTCTCGATCCTTGCGACGACCTCGGCGGTTTCGGTCCCACATAGCCCACAGCGTGCATCCTCGATCGTGGCAAGAATTAACGGGTGAGCAGCAGGGTCTCCATTGCCCTGGAGCCGATCGCTCCAGACGCTGTCGTACTCGCCGCGCAAAGCTTGCAGGCTGGCCGTTTGCTCAGCGAGTGCCAGCCGTGCGTCCGCAAGTGCGCGCTCGACTCGCTCCTGCCCTTCAAGGGCTTCGTCTCGGTCGGCCTGCAGGCGCCTCTGCTCATTCGCGCCTTCGTCAATCTCGGCGAAAGCCTCCTCACCGGCTGAGACCAGGGCTTCGAGCTGATTACGTGCGTTAGTTGCCTGCCATTTCGCATTGCGCGCCAACGACTCGAGTCCCTCAATGCGGCGATCGAGCTTATCCGCCTCCTTGGCGCGGGCTGGATCGAGGTCGAAGGTGATGTAGAGGGCCTGCTGAAGAAGTTTCTGTTCCTGATCAAAAAATAAAAGCTCGCGGCGCTCGTCGAAGGAGAGAATGAAGAGCTGCAAGAACACGAACTGGTCGAACTCATCGAGGCCGATGTCTTTGGTCAGGTTGGCCTGGTAGAGCGCGTTTCGCTCTTCGTCGTCTAAGTCAGAGGTGTCAAGGATCGACTCGCCATCGTCTAAATCAGTGATCGTCAGCTCGCGGAGTCCCACAGCGTTGAACATGGCGCGAGTGAGTGAGTAACGGCGGGTTCCAGCTCGGAAGGTGAGAGAGATCTCGGCGGATTCCTCGTCACGCGGCTTGATACGACCGCGAAAGTATTTCGGCGCATAACTTCTTGCCTGTTTGTAATACTGGCGAACTCCGCGGAATTTGCGTCCCGGCTGGGCCACTGCGCCAGTGAGGGCATAAGACAAAGCGGCCAGAAAGGTCGACTTGCCGAGGCCGTTGGCACCGACTAGACAGAAGACCGGGGCGGTGGAGAAATCGACTTCGATTCGATCCGTCCGGGTGAAAAGGCTGAAGGACCTGAGACAAGCGGACTCAAGCTCGGGTAGAACCAGGGTCCCGCTTGCTTCAGTCATTGTTCCCCCCGGCGACTTGAGGCGCTCATGCGTGCTGAGTATTTCAATTCAGCTACGACGGCGCTTCTGGAGGATGGCAACTTAGGCATGGACCGCAATCGACCCTACCGCGCGTCTGAAAATCATCCTGGGCCCACAGCCCGGCGCACTCAAAGCGATGCCCGCCATCTCGCCCTTCCAATTCCGATGACCCGATGATTTAAGAGACACCAACGCCACATGGTTAACCCGTGCGAGGCTCCCAGGCACTCCCGACAAGTAACCGCAACCACTCGCGCTCGCCGACCTCCCGGCGCATCATGTGGCGTAGGTCCTCAGGGTGAACTCGGGACTTGCATGCCCCAACTGATACATCACCGAAACGGGGTCCTCTCCGCAGGCGACGAGGATCGAGGCGAAGGTGTGGCGGAGCTTGTGCGGGGAGACGCCGAGGGGTAGCGGCGGTCGGCCTTCCCGCTCGAGCAGCTTGTTCGCGCGGGCTACCACCGGAAGAAGGATTCGGCCGCGGATGTTGTCCTTATCGCGTGGTCGCCCGGTCCGCGTAGCGAAGACGAGTTCCTGCGGGCTCCGACAGGGGTAAAGCCCCGGCTTCCGCTTCAGCAGCGACGAAAGAATCGGCGACACCGTCACCTCCCGACTCCCGGCCGCGGTCTTTGATTGTCGAATCAGGATTCGACCCGCAGAGAGGTCGACGTCGCGGCGGAGCAGCGCCCCCACCTCGCCGGAGCGAAGACCGGCGAAGATCAGCGTCCCGATCATCGGCAGCCGATCGGAAACCCCGTGACTCGGGCGAGCGATCAAGCGACTCGGCGGCTGAAATCAGCGCTTCGACTTGAGCGGCGGAATCGAGAAATACCGGGGTCCGAGCCTCGCAGCGCAGCCGGCGCCGTTTTCCCTGCGCCCGGATTCGCCTCGATCAGCCCGTAGTCCATGGCGGCGGTGAGAACCCACTGCAGCTTGATCGAGCGCGGGGTGAGTGGCCGCATGATCCGGCACTGCCGTTGCCCGGAGTCCCGAATTTCTGACGGGATTTCGGACACAAATGGGACCGCCGGTATCTGACCAGGCGGTCGTCGGTTCAAAAAAGATGCCGATTTGCAGGCATTTTAGAGGTGGCTGACCGGGCTCGAACCGGCGACCGCCTGGACCACAACCAGGAGCTCTACCAACTGAGCTACAGCCACCACGCGGGACCCAATCTAGCGGGCTTGGGCGGGCGACGCCCTCACTCAGGCGAGGGCGGGGGCTATCTCGCGGCCGATCAGGGCGATCGCGTCGAGGTCGCGGTGGAGGAGGTGCTGGCCCATGATCCGGGAGAGGCCCGCGGCCTCCAGGGCCTGCAGCTGTTCGATCGCCTCGGGGACGGTGCCGACGATGGTGCTCTCGCGGATGTCGGCCAGGAAGGCGTCGCCGTCTTCGCCCTCGTCTTTCCAGCGCGCCAGGTTTGCGGCGCGGTCGCGGAGGTCGTCGCGGTCGGCGCCGACGAGCCAGCCGGTCATCATCGAGAGGGGCAGGCTGGCAGGGTCGCGGTCGGCGGCTTCGCAGGCCTCGTCGAGGCGCTTGCGGACGCCGGCGATCTCCTCCGCCGTCGACATCACCGTGTTGTACTCGTCGGCGAGGGCGGCGGCGAGGCGGAGGCTGCGGGGGCCGCCTTTGCCGCCGAGGATCAGCGGCAGGCGCGGCTGCTGCAGCGGCCTCGGCAGCGCGTCGAGGTTGACGGCGCGGTAGTGGCGCCCCTCGTAGTTGAAGGGCCCTTCTTCCCAGTAGCGGTGGATCAGTTCCATCTGCTCCTCGAGCGCGTCCAGGCGCGGGCCCGGCTCGGGCAGGTCGATGCCGTAGGCCTCGTGCTCGCGCTCCCACCACCCCGCCCCGATGCCAAGTTCGACGCGGCCGCCGGAGACGTGATCGGCGGTCACCGCCATCTTCGCCAGCACCGCCGGGTGGCGGAAGGTCGCCGGCGAGACCAGCGTGCCGAGGCGCAGCGTCTCGGTGACAGCGCCCAGCGCCGCGATCGTCGTCCAGGCGTCGAGCGAGCCACGCTCCTGACGGTCGTCGACCGAGAAGTAGTGGTCGGAGCGGAACAGCGTCCCCACCCCGTGCTCCTCGCAGGCGGCCGCGATCGCCTGCCAGTCCGCCCAGTTCACGTCCTCCTGCCCCTCGATCATCAAAGCTACGTCCATCGTGGCTTGCCCAAGCTCTTTCTGGTCGGGTTGCGGTCGGTTGTCGCTGAACGTGTCCTGCTGATGCCCCTGAACAGGCCCCTCAAACCTAGGCAAGTATTCTCGACCTGATGGGGAGAGCTCTCGGCTTCTACTGCTGTGTCGCGCTCCTGGCATTGGCCGGCTGCGGTTCATCCAGCGACAAGACCGCCAAGGTAGGAACGTCCGAGGTCACTGTCTCGGGCGACACGCCAACGGAAACCTTTTCTCAGGGCTTCAAAGCCGTGATCGGAAAGGCTCCCTACCTGCCCTGGTTTGCCCGCTGCGTTGAAAGACAGGTAGAAGATGCCGTCACTCCGGCCAAGGAAAAGGAAGTCGGAGAACTTCCGAAGGCCGACGCTGAACGCCGGATGTTCGACCTCATCGTCCCCGCCGCGGAAGCCTGCCAAGTCGCAGGTCGGAAGTACATCGATCCACACGCGACCGATGACGAACTCAGCTTGTTGCGTTCCGGCGAGCAGGCGGGCATCGGGCAGCTTCTCGAACAGGAAGGTGCATCGCCGAAAGTAGTTGCCTGTCTCGAAAAGGAAGTCGGCGCGATGGAATCGAGTGACTTAATTGCCCTGATCGAAGGCACCGAAGCTGTGGGACTGCCGATTCTCGAAGGCCTGGCGGAACACTGCGAATAGCTACTCGCCCGAGTTGAACTCCCAGATCGCGATCCCCAGCATGACCATGCCGAGGGCGAAGACGGTGAAGATCTCCAGGGCCACCGGCACGGTCCAGCCGAACCAGGTGATCCCCGGGTTCAACGTCGCTTCGGCCTGCTTGCTGAGGTCGAGGTGGGCGAAGACGAGGCTGCGCATCGGCGAGACCGCGTAGGTGAGCGGGTCGATGCGGTTGAGGAAGGCGAGCCAGCCGGGCAGGTTGGTGACCGGGAAGAGCGCGCCGGAGATGAAGAACATCGGCATTACGACCAGCTGCATCAGGCCCATGAAGGACTGCATCTGCTTGATTCGCGCCGCCGCCATGACGCCGAAGGCGGTGATGCTGAAGGCGAGCAGCAACTGCAGCAGGAAGACGCCGACGATCAAGGAGAGGCTGTAGGGGACGTGGACGGTCCAGGCGAGGGCGAGCAGGATCACGCCCTGCAGGGAGGCGACGGTGGCGCCGCCGAAGCACTTGCCGATCACGATCGAGCTGCGCCGCACCGGCGCCACCATCATCTCCCGCAGGAAGCCGAACTCGCGGTCCCAGACGATCGAGGCGGCGGAGAACATCGCCGTGAACATCACCGAGATGCAAAGCACCCCCGGGTAGATGAAGGTCTTCAGGTCGACGCCATGGGTGCTGGCCGCGGAGAGCTGCTGCAGGCCGGAGCCGAGCACGAAGAGGAAGAGCAGCGGCTGCGCCAGCGAGGTGACGATGCGGATCCGTTCGTTGCGGAAGCGGATCAGCTCGCGGCGCCAGACGACCTTGATCGCCCGCAGCTCGCTGCGAAAGCTGCGCGGCGGCACGCGGACGGTGACGACGGGCGTCGAGGAGCCGGCGCTGGGAGCCGCGCCGTCGGCGGACGGACCGACCGCGGTGCCGGTGCCGGGCGCGCTCATCGCCGTCCCCCTCCGCCCATCATCTGCGCGGCGAATTTGTTTTTCGCTTTGGCGCCGCCGTCGGACTCTTCGGCGTCGCGGATCGTCGTCCCGGTGTGGGACATGAAGACATCGTCGAGGGTCGGCCGCGAGAGGCTGACCGAGCGGATCGGCACCCCCAGCTCGGCGAACAGACGCGGCACGAACTCCTCGCCGTCGGGAACCGCGAAGGTGACGGCGCCCTCGGAGATCCCGGCCTCGAGCCCGAAGCGCGCTTCGATCGCCTCGATCGCGGCGCTGTCGTCGTCGGTCTCGATCCGGATCCGGTCGGCGCCGACCTCTTCCTTCAGCGCCTCGGGCGTGTCGAGGGCGACGATCTCGCCGTGGTCCATGATCGCGATCCGCCCGCAGAACTCGGCCTCGTCCATGTAATGGGTGGTCATGAAAATGGTGATCTCCTCGCTCTCCTGCAGCTGGCGGATGTAGCCCCAGATCGAGTTGCGGGTCTGCGGGTCGAGCCCGATCGTCGGCTCGTCGAGGAACAGCACCCGCGGCGAGTGCATCAGCCCCCGGGCGATCTCCAGCCGCCGCCGCATCCCGCCTGAGAAGGCCAGCACCTGGCCGTCGCGGCGCTCCCAGAGGCCGACCATCTCCAACACCTGCTGCATGCGGGGCGCCACCAACGCCTTTTCCACCCCGTAGAGCTCGGCGTGCAGGCGCAGGTTCTGCTCGGCCGTGAGGTAGCCGTCGAGGGTCGGGTCCTGGAAGACGAGGCCGATGTGGCGGCGGACATCGTCGCGCGCGCCCACCACGTCGTAGCCGGCGACCGTGGCGCTGCCGCCGCTGGGCTTGGCCAGCGTGCAGAGCATGTTGATCGTCGTCGTCTTGCCGGCCCCGTTGGGGCCGAGGAAGCCGAAGACCTCGCCGCTCTCGACCTCGATGCTGACACCGCGGACCGCCTCGAAGTCGCCGAAGGACTTGCGCAGGTCTTTGACTGAGATGGCGGAGGGCATTGAGGAGGTCCGTACAACGTACGGAGGCAGGACTGTACAGTGTACGAGCCGTGCACGTCGAGCGACCTGAGAAAGCGAGCGCCCGTCGCCAGCAGATCGTCGACGCGGCGGTCGAGCTGGCCGACGCGGAGGGCCTCGAGGCCGTCTCGATGCGGCGGCTGGCCGAGAAGCTGGGGGTCGGGACGATGACCCCCTACTCCTACGTCGCCGACAAGGACGAGCTGCTCGACCTGATGCTCGACGAGGTCGGCCGCGAGATGCTGGTGCCGGAGCCGCTGCCCGACGACTGGCGCCAGGCGCTGCGAGCGATCGCCCTCGCCACCCGCGCCACCGTCGAAGCGCACCCCTGGATCTTCCGCGGCCAGGCCCGCCGCCCGCGCGGGCGGATCAACACGATGCGCCACATCGAGCAGTCGATCGGCGCCGTGCAGATGCTCGGCGTCGACCGCCCCACTGGCGCCCGGGTGCTGATGGCGGTCGACGACTACGTGCTCGGGCACTGCTTCCGCAAGCGCTACCGCGAGCGGATGACGCGGGCGATCGAGGCGGTGAGCGAGCGCGAAGGCAGCGGCCGTGGCAGCGGACCGCCACTTGACCCCGAGGTCGAAGCGGCGATGGAGGCGGGCGAGCTGCCGCTGATCAAACGCGGCTTCGAGCGCCGGCGCGCCGGCGCCTTTCGCGGCGTCCCTCCCGAGGCCGACTTCGAGAGCGGCCTGGAGTGGATGCTGGACGGGATCGAAGCGCTGGCGAAGGGCGACTAGCCCAGGGCTCCAGTGCCGTGCGGGCAGGGTTAGCGCGGCGCCGCGGCGACCAGCTTGGCGAAGGCTGCAAAGCCCGGCTTGGTGCACTCGACCAGCGCTGCCTCGGCTGCGCTCGCCCGCTCCGGCAGGGCATGGGTGCCCTCGTTGCCCAGCACCTCGACCGCCTCGTCGATCATCTCCGGGACGGCGAGCCAGGCCTCGACCAGGGCGAGGTCGGCCTCAGGGTGGAAGAGCACTCCCCAGGCATTGCCGGCGCGGAAGGCCTGGTGCTCGGTCAGCGCTGAAGAGGCGAGCGGCTGGGCGCCGTCGGGAAGGTCGAAGACGTCGCCGTGCCAGTGCAAGACATCGGTGCTGGGAGCGAGGCCACCAAGGACAGGGTCGGCGGGATCATGGACCTCGACCGGGGCGAAGCCGATCTCCTTCCTCTCCCCCGGCCTCACCTCGGCCCCGAGCGCGCGGGCCAGGAGCTGGGCGCCGAGGCAGATGCCGAGCACGAGCAGTTGCCGGCGGGCCGCCTCGGCCAGCCACTCGCGCTCGGCGGCCAGCCCGGGGAAGCGCTCGACTTCGTCGACGTTCATCGGGCCGCCCATGACCACGGCGCCAGCGACCTCATCGTGGGCTGGCAACGGCTGCCCGGCGAGCGGCTTCACCGTGTGCACATGGAGGCCGCCGCAGGCGTCGAGGATCCGGTGCGGGGTCTCCCAGGGCACGTGCTGGATCGCCAGCAGGGTTGGACGCTCGTCCAGGCTCACGGTGCGTCAGGCTAGCCTCCGGTCATGAAAATCTCGATCGCGACCCCTACCTGCCCGGTGCTCTTAATCCACAAGGGCTCCTAGCGTGATGCTCAACTCAATCGCCCGTTTCAAGCCCGAGGCCCGGCCGGCGACGATCACCGGTGCCCAAGTGGTTGGACCCACGGTGCGCGCACCGCTCGCGATCGCAGCGCTTGCCGTCGGGGCCGCCGCGATCGGCGCCTTCGCTATCGGCCGGCTCAGCGTCGGCCGCCTCTCCGTCGGCCGCGCCAAATTCGGCAAGGTCGAGATCGAGGAGCTCAAGGTCGGTCGCCTCAGCGTGCGCGAGGGCCGCATCCCTCAATTCGACGGACAGCATGAGGAGAACTAACGCGTATCCAACTTTCTCCATGCCAGGGTGGGGACAACTCTGGGTACGGCTTGTTCTCGCCCTCGTTGCCGCCGGGACCCTGTCCTCTACGACCTTCGCGGCGGCCGCCCAGGCCGTCGGCCCCTACCCCGACCTCGGCTCCTGCCAGGTCTTTCCCGACCCGCCGGCCTCGCTCTCGCCCCGCGCGCCATCCCTCGCCAACCAGGCCGCCTGGAACCAGGACATCTCCAAGGCGCCGCGCGACCCGCGCTCGGCCGCCTACATCTTCTCCATCGACGCCAACGGCGGCGATCACCTGCACCCGGACTTCGGCTCGCCGCGCCCCTACGGCTTCCCGTTCGCCGTGGTCGGGCCCGGTCAGCGCCCGCTCCCCGTCCACTACACCGCCTACGGCGACGAGAGCGACCCCGGCCCCTTCCCGGTCCCCGGCGCCGCGCCGGTCGAGGGCGGCAACGGCAGCGACGGCGACCGCCACGTACTCGCGGTCGACAAGTCGAGCTGCAGGCTCTACGAGCTCTACCGCGCCTTCTACGCGGCCAGGCCGAAGCCGCACTGGAACGCCGACTCCGGCGCCGCCTGGGACCTCACCTCCACCGCGCTCCGCCCCGACGGCTGGACCTCCGCCGACGCTGCCGGGCTGCCGATCTTCCCCGGCCTGGTTCGCTACGACGAAGTCGCCGCCGGCCGGCTCGAACACGCGATCCGCGTCACCCTCGACAGCACCCGCGACGCCTACGTCCACCCCGCCACCCACTGCGCCGGCGACAGCTCCAGCGCCGCCGCGCCGCCGATGGGACTGCGCCTGCGGCTCAAGGCGGGCTACGGGCTCGGCGGCTTCAGCGGCCCCGCCAAGACGATCGCCGCAGCGATGAAGCGCTACGGCCTGATCGTCGCCGACAACGGCTCCAACTGGTACTTCAGCGGCAGCAGCGACCGCCGCTGGGACGACGAGAACCTCAATCAGCTGAAGCGCATCCCCGGCAGCGCCTTCGAGGTCGTCAAGAGCGCCGCCGGCGTCCACGCCTGCTGAGGCTCTCGAAATCCCGCCGGCGACAGCGGCTGTCCCTGCCCTTCTAGCGCCGCATCACCAGGCGCCAGATCCGGCCGAAGACCGCGAGCACGCCCATCGCGATCACCAGCCCGATCGCGCCCAGCAGCAGCAGGAAGGCGACGAAGGCGACGATCGCGAACGGAACGAGGAGGAATTTCACACCCCTCGATTCTCCTACCGCCGCTTAAGCGAACCATTAAGCGGCACGAGGGGCGTATTTGGCGTCAGATGCGTGCCAAATGCGCTCTTCGGCAGCTCAGCCCCGCGTTCCGCCCCCGCTCCCGTCCGGCGACCAGCCGGGGCCGCGGAACATGTAGCCGAAGCGGTGGCGCCAGCTGCTGGCGCCGCGCACGTCGCGGGCGATTGCGGCGAACTCGTGGAACGCCACCCGGTGCGGCTTGAAGGTGCGGAGGTTCTGCGTCAGCCCATACCGAACCCGCTCGGCCTCCCCCTGGAAGGTGCCGAAGAGGCGGTCCCAGATGATCAGTGCCACCGTAGTTGCGGTCGAGGTAGAGCTCGTTGGAGCCGTGGTGGACGCGATGGTGGGAGGGCGTGTTGAAGACGAACTCGATCGGCGCCGGCAGTCGGCCGATCCGCTCGGTGTGGATCCAGAACTGGTAGATCAGGCTGATCGCCTGCTGGGTGAGGATCATCCAGGGCTGGAAGCCGAGCAGCGCCAGCCCTGCCCAGAACGGCAGCGCCGTCATCGGCGTCCAGGTCTGCCGCAGCGCGGTCGAGAGGTTGTAGTGCTGGGAGGAATGGTGGACGACGTGGCTGGCCCAGAAGACCCGCACCTCGTGATGGATGCGGTGGAACCAGTAGTAGGCGAAGTCGTCGGCGAAGAAGAGCAGCACGTAGGTCCACCACTCGTCAGCGGGCATCCGCAGCGGCGTCAGCTCGTAGAGGCCGGCGTAGACGACGACCACGGCCAGCTTCCAGACCGCGTTGATGACGACGTTGCCGGCGCCCATCGAGAGGCTGGTGCGGGTGTCGCGCGCCTCGTAGCCGACCAAGTCCTCGTCGGCGGCGAGCCGGAAGGACCAGAGCTCGACCGCGAAGAGCAGCACGAATGCCGGAATCGCGTAGAGGATCAGCTCGCCCATGCCGCCGAGACTCTAAGCGGCCGGGCGCTTTTGTCTCCCTAGAGGCGACAAAAGCGCCAGTGGAGCACGCGATATTATTGACTGACGAGTCAATCGACACGAAAGGCTGTCACATGGCTTCCAGCAGCGGCAAGGCCTCCCCGGCGGATTTCCCGCCCCCCGTCGACGTCGATAAAGAGTTCGTCAAGCGCGGGCTCGACGGCGAGGACGACCGCATCGAGATCGGCGTCGCGATCGTCGGCGGCGGCACCGCCGGGCTCGCCTGCGCCAACCGCCTGCTGCAGCTGCTGGCCGACGATCCGGAGACCATGGAGAAGCTCGGCGAGGTGCCGGTCGCGGTGATCGAGAAGGCGAAAACCTGCGGCGGCCACAACCTCTCCGGCGCGGTGATGCGCCCCGGCCCGCTGCAGGAGCTGTTCCCCGACCTCAGCCGCGAGCAGTGGCGCCAGGAGGGCTTCGGCTTCGGCGAGGTCAAGAAGGAGGCGATCTACCTCCTCCCCAACGGCAAGCGCAAGCTGCGCATCCCACCACCGCCGCCGCAGAAAAACCACGGCAACGAGGTGATCTCCGTCGCCGCCCTCTGCCGCTACATGCAGACCCAGGCCGAGGAGGCGGGCGCCTACCTGCTGACCGAGACCGCGGCGACGCAGCTGATCGTCGAGGACGGCGCCGTGGTCGGCGTCCGCTCCGGCGACAAAGGCCAGGGCAAAGACGGCGAGCCGCTCGGCAACTTCGAGCCCGGCACCGACATCGCCGCCAAGGCGACGGTGCTGGCCGAGGGCTGCTGGGGCCACCTCACCGACGCCGCCGTGCGCGAGTTCGACCTCGACGAGGGGCGCGAGCCGCAGGTCTGGGAGCTCGGCGTCAAAGAGGTCTGGAAGGTGAAGAAGCCGCTCGACCGGGTCATTCACACCCTGGCCGGCTGGCCGCTGAAGATCTCCGCCAAGTACCACCAGATCGGCGGCTCCTGGATCTACCCGATGAAAGACGAGAAGAGCGGCGAGGACCTGGTCTCGATCGGCTTCGTGCTCGACCTCGACTACGCCGACGCGACCACCTCGGCCCACGATCTGCTGCAGGAGTTCAAGACCCACCCGCTGGTCCGCGACATCCTCGAGGGCGGCGAGCGGGTCAGCTGGGGCGCCAAGGCGATCCCGGCCGGCGGCTACTGGGCGATGCCGAAACTCTCGGCGCCGGGAGCGGTGCTGGCCGGCGATGCCGCCGGCATGGTCAACCTGGCCGCGCTGAAGGGCGTCCACCTCGCGATCAAGGCGGGGATCCTCGCTGCTGAGTCGATCTACGCCTCGCTGAAGGAGGGGACGAACGACTTCTCCGCCTACGAGGAGGCGATCGCCGAGTCGATCGTCGGCAAGGAACTGCACGAACAGCGCAACACCCGCCAGCCCTTCCAGAAGGGCCTGCTCAAAGGCGGGCCGCTGGTCAACCTGATGATCGCCACCAAGGGCCGCTTCCCCGGCGGGCGCTGGAAGATCCACCGCAACGACGCGCAGCCGATGTTCATCGGCAAGACCAAGGACGACTACCCGACGCCGGACGGCAAGTACACCTTCGACAAGCTCTCCAGCGTCTTCATCAGCGGCAACGCCACCCGCGACGACGCGCCCAACCACATCCGCGTGCAGAAGCGGGTGCCGCGGGAGATCGCCGAGACCTGGGCCTGGATGTGCCCGGCCGGCGTCTACGAGATCCCCGACGACGCGCCGGAGCAGGGCGAGGTCGACGTGATCGTCAACTACACCAACTGCGTCCAGTGCGGCGCGATCACCGCCAAGGGCGGCCGCCTGACCCCGCCCGAGGGCGGCGACGGCCCGCTCTACCAGAACACCTAGAGCGCGATCAAAGCGTTGCGGCAGTCCTTTGTGGCCCCATGCGTCACAAAGGACTGCCGCGCCTACGTGACAAGCGAGACCGGCTCGCCGATCGGCAACCAGCGGACGCTCTCGCGGAACGCCGCGGGGGCGTTCGCGAACTCGGTTTCGATCGCGTCGCGGCCCTGGCGGAAGTGCTTCCAGCCCTCGTAGTGGATCGGGATCACCGTGCGGGGCTTGACGAGGCCGCAGAGCTCGACCGCCCCGGCGGCGGTCAGCGTGTAGCGGAGCGGGCCGGAGACCGGGAACTTGACGGCGCCGAGGTGGACCAGCGCGGTGTCGACCTCGAGCCGGTCGGCGACCTCGCGGACGCCGTCGTAGAGGACGGTGTCGCCGCTGATCCAGAGCACGCCGTGCTCCTGGCCCTCCCAGCGCAGCGCGAAGCCGACGACCTCGCCGACGATCGGGTGGCTCAGCGGCGGGCCGTGGCGGCAGGGCGTCGCGGTGACCTCGATCGGGGTCCGCCCAGGCGCCTCCAGGGTGGTCGAGGCCCAGGCAGCCAGCCCGCGGGCGTTGGCGCCGAGGCGCTTCGCTCCCGGCACCGTGGTGACGACCGCGCCCGCCGCCGGCAGCAGCGCCCGGCCGGCGTCGTCGAGGTTGTCGTCGTGATGATCGTGGGAGAGCAGCACCGCGTCGATCTGCCCGAGGTCGGCGGCGGCGATCGCCGGCCCGGCCAGCTTGCGCGAGCTCGTCCCCCAGCCGAAGTTGTATTTGCGGCCCGGTGGGTCGAAGGTCGGATCGGTCAGCAGCCGCCAGCCGCCGACCTCGATCAGGACCGTCGGCCCGCCGATGTGAGTGATGCGGATTCCCTCCATACCCGGGGTCATTATGGTGTCTCCAGGTCGGGTTCGGAAATGGGACGCCTCTACAAAGCTGCGCTGCTCTGCACCCTCGCCCTGCTGGCGCTGCCGCTCGGCGCCTCGGCGGAGACGGCTACGGCCGGGCATGAACGGGGTGGCTTCGAGACCCTCGGCCACACCGTCCTGACCGCGATCGCCTCGACCACCAACGCCGACGAGGCGCTCGGCGCGGTCAGCGACAGCCTCGCCCTGATGGAAGCGCGCAAGCGGATCGACGCCAACGCCGAAACGGACTTCGAGGCCGCCCCAGGGGACCAAAAGTCCGCAGCGCCAACGGTCCCCACCGACCCGGCGAAGATGCCGCCGGCCTCGGCCGGCTCCAACGGCACCGCGGTCCAGCGCCACAGCGCCGCCGCCGGGGAGAAGATCTTCGCCCACACGCGGGCCGGCGGCGACGGCTCCACCTCGATCCTGCTGACCGGCATCGCCCTGCCCCCGCCCGACGCCCCGCAGGCGGTCAAAGACGTGATCAACAACGCCAACATGATCGTCGGCCGCCCCTACATCTGGGGCGGCGGCCACGGCTCCTTCTACTCCTACGGCTACGACTGCTCCGGCTCGGTCAGCTTCGCCCTCTTCGGCGGCGGCATGATCCCGGAACCGCTGACCTCGAGCTCGCTCGAGGGCTGGGGCGCCCCCGGCCCCGGCAAATGGATCACCGTCTACGCCAACGCCGGCCACACCTTCGCCGAGATCGCCGGGCTGCGCTGGGACACGGTCGGCGACGAGCAGGGCACCGGCCCGCGCTGGCACCTCGCCCCGGCTGCGGCGGACGGCTTCGTGGTCCGTCATCCGCCCGGCTACTGAGCGGAAGACCTGAATCGAGGCTCGCCTTGGCGGGTCGCGACAACCGATAGCTTCCCGTGCGTTCAAGAGACCTGCCCCCATTTTCCGTGAGATGACGAGACTCCCCAAAGACCGCGACACCCACCTCAGCTCGGAGGAGATCGCCGTCGAGGCGCTGCGGCAGTTCGACGAGGGCGAAACCGAGCCCAGCATCCGCAGCCTCGCCCTCGCCCTGAAGGTCGCCCCGTCGGCGATCTACCACCACTTCCCCTCCCGCGCGGCGATCATCGAATCGGCGGTCGAGCGCGTCTGGAACGAGGCGACGCAGGGGCTCTTAGCGCTCGTGCCCGAGCCGTTCGAGGCCGACCCGGCCAAGGTCCTGGTGGCGACCGGAATCGCCAGCCGCCGCGCCTGGCTCGCCCACTACCGCCTCGCCCCCTACCTGGCCGCCAGCCCCCAGGTGAACGAGTTCACGCGCGACGCCCTCGGCCTGATGTCCAACCTCTTCGAGCGCCTCGGCCTCAAAGGCGAGCAGGTCGGCGCCGCCTTCCACAGCTACGGCTCGTTCATGATCGGATCGGTCCTCTTCACCGCCAGCCGCAGGCTCGCCAACGAGCAGCTGGCGGCCCAGCACGCCGGCGACGAGTCCGAGGCGGACCCGGACACCGCGCCCACCCTGGGAGCGCCAAGCCGCTCGGCGGAGCGAACCCGACTCTCGATCAGCGAGGTCGTCACCGTCTCGGCCACCGATCCCGCTCGCGATGAAGAGCTCTTCGCGCACGGGCTGCAGCGCCTGGTCGACAGCCTCGCCAGAGCCGACTGACGCGAACTCGCCGGCCGTACGCCCCCGGTTGGATTCGAACCAACGACCATCGGCTTAGAAGGCCGGTGCTCTGTCCACTGAGCTACGGGGGCTCGCTGTCTCCAGAAGTCTCGCTTGTCGCGAGCCATTCTGCTCTTGACGCCGCCGCCGCGGTCATGCTGGCTGGCTCTGGAACCCGAATCGGAGGATCGATGCAAGCCCTGCGCAGCAAGCTGACCTACGCGAACGTGATCTCGACCATGGCCCTTTTCCTGGTCCTCGGCGGCGGCGCTGCCTTTGCCGCGGGCCGACTGGCACCAAACAGCGTCGGCGCCGCGCAGCTCAAGAACGCCGCCGTGACTGGGCCGAAGATCAAAAGGGCGAGCATCGAAACGACCAAGCTGACGCAGCTCGCGATCAACACCTTGAAAGGCCAGCGAGGCGCAAAAGGGGCGACGGGAGCCAAGGGCGCCAAGGGCTCGACCGGTGCGAGGGGAGACACCGGCCCACGGGGAGTGACCGGAGCGACCGGGCCCGCCGGAGCACCCGGAAGCCCCGGCGCCGCCGCCACCGTCCTGGTCACGCCGACCCTGACCTTCAAGGGCACCCATCCCGGTTTCGCCGCCGTCGAAAGACCCGAACCGCCGGTGACCGGCGTCTACTGCCTGGCGCCGACCAACGGGACCGATATCGCCCACCCGGTCGCGTCCGCCAACTGGGTCAACTCGACCGGAAGCGGCCTCTTCGTCGAACCGCTGGCAGGCGACATCTCGTCCTGCAAAGCCGGCCAGCTAGAGGTGCATACCTCCGCGGTCGTCGCCGGGACCCCGACCGCCTCGGATGAAGTCTCCTTCACGGTGTTTGCTCCCGCGGGCTAGCATCGCCCCGTGCCAAAGGTCGAACTAGCGGGGACGGAACTGAACTACCAGCGCGCCGGCGCCGGTGAGCCGCTGCTGCTGATCCAGGGGATGAGCGCCAACCACAGGGCCTGGGGGCGGCCCTTCTCCGCGCTGCTGGAGGAGAGCTTCGAGGTGATCTCCTTCGACAACCGCGGCATGGGGCTCTCCCGTCCCGTCACCGAGGCCTTCTCGATCGCCGAGATGGCCGCCGACACGGCCGCCCTGCTGGAGGCGCTGGAGATCGAGAGCGCCCACGTGCTCGGCATCTCGATGGGCGGGATGATCGCCCAGGAGCTGGCCCTC
>Ga0193706_1000346_pt1 | contig 28456 bp, 25 predicted proteins | sample U3c1metaG_FD_160130 | JGI IMG/M metagenome (GOLD analysis project Ga0193706, IMG submission 160130) | Soil microbial communities from a riparian zone of the East river system, Colorado, United States - U3c1 | ecosystem: Environmental > Terrestrial > Soil > Riparian zone | place: USA: East River... | reverse complement strand
GACGGACAGCGACATGCCTTTGCCGCCCATGCCGTCGCGCAAGGTCGTGTCGTAGAGCTTCACCTGTTCCATCTGATGCCTTTCGAGTCTGAAGTTCGGGGAGAGGCCACGGGGGCCTGCTTGCGCAGCACGAAGCCGCGCCAGCCGCTAGGCGGCTGCGGTAATTCGCCCGATTGACTCGATGAGACGGCGCATCAGGAACTGACCTTACTCGGCGAGTCAACCTCGGCCGGCGCCTCGACGAAGTCGAGCCACTCCAGGTACTCCTCGGCGCGCCCGTAGAGGGCGTCCTCGAACTTGGCCTGCACGTGGGTGGTGATCTCGCCCGGCTTGCCCTCGCCCAGCGGGTGGTCGTCGATCTCGCGCACCGGCACCAACTCCGCCGCGGTACCGGTCAGGAAGACCTCCTCGGCCAGGTAGAGCTCGGCCCGGGCGACGTCGCGCTCGACCACGGTGTAGCCGAGGTCGCGGGCGATCTGGATCACCGACTTGCGGTTGATCCCGTCGAGGATCGAGGCGACGTGCGGCGGCGTCACGATCTCGCCGTCGCGGACCAGGAAGATGTTCTCGCCCGAGCCCTCACAGACGAAGCCGCGTTCGTCGAGCAGGATCGCCTCGTCGTAGCCGGAGTTGTGCGACTCGGTCTTGGCGAGGATCGAGTTCAGGTAGGAACCCGAAGCCTTGGCATGCGGGATCGAGCCGCCCGGACTGATCCGCCGCCAGCTCGAGACCTTGGCGCGGATGCCGCCGTTCTTGCTCTCCTCGCCGAGGTAGGCGCCCCAGGGAAAGGCGGCGACGATCACGTCGATCGGCGCGTCTTTCGCGTAGAGCCCGAGGCTGCCGTAGCCGCGGTAGGCGAGCGGCCTGATGTAGGCGGAGCGGAGGCCGTTGCGGGTCAGCAGCTCGTGGGTCGCCCGGCGGATCTCCTCTGCCGAGTAGGGCAGCTCGAGGTAGTAGAGCTGGGCCGACTTCTCGAGCCGGGAAAGGTGATCGGCGTGGCGGAAGATCGCCGGGCCGCGATCGGTCTCATAGCAGCGAATTCCCTCGAAAACGCCGGTTCCGTAGTGGAGGCCGTGGCTGAGCACGTGGGTCTGGGCCTGCTCCCAGGGCACGAACTCGCCGTTCTTCCAAATCAAATCCACCTGGTCCATGTTGAAGGGAAGTATGCCCGATCAAACGAAGGGCTTCACCCCCACGGCCGCGAATGACGGCTGAAATACGACAAAGGAGGCGCAGGAGTCCATGAAATCCCGACTTCTCCCCAAGCTCAACTTCTCGAACGTGATCGCAATGATAGCGCTGTTCGTCGCCCTCGGCGGCGCCGCGGTCGCCGCCGGCCTGCCGAGGAACAGCGTCGGCACCAAGCAGCTGAAGCGAGGCGCGGTCACCACCTCCGACCTGCGCAGGGCGGCCGTGCGCGGCGGCAAGCTGGCGCCGAAGTCGGTGGTCGCCGGCAAGCTCGGGCCGAATGCCGTCCTCCCCGGCAACATCGTCAACGGCGGCATCACCAGCGCCAAGATCGGCGCCGGGGCCGTGATCGCCAGCTCGATCAAGAACAACGTGGTGACGACCAACAAGCTCAACAACAATGCCGTCACCAGCGCCAAGCTGGCCAACGACGCCGTCACCACGGCCAAGTTGACGAACGGGTCCGTCACCAACCCGATCCTCGCCAACGGCTCGGTGACGCCGAACAAGCTGAGCGATGAATTCGGACCGATCGTGACGACGCTGAAAAGCGGCCAGACGCTGCGAGGCGCATTCGCGATCGGCGGCGCCGGTGAAAAACTCAGCGTGGCCATCGGCGGACAGTCGTTCCAGTTCCCGCTGACGAACACTCCGGCCGCGAACGTGATCAACCCCTCCAGCGCGACCAATCCCGCCTGCCAGGGACTGGGCAGTGGCCAAACGCCGGCCGCGACCGCCGGCAATCTCTGCCTCTACGTGACCAGCAGCACGAACCTGAAAACGCTCGTGATTCCGCCGACGAGCATCAACAGGCTCGGCTTCGGTCTGGAAGCGACCGCGACCGAAGACGACAAAGCGTTCTCGGCCTTCGGCCAGTGGGCGGTGACCGCTCCCTAGTTGGAGAGCGCGGCGAGGACGGCGTCGGTCATCTCGGCCGTCCCGACCTCGACCTCGGCGGGGACGTCTGGCATCGGTGGAGTTGCCGGCGTCCCCGCGGCGAGGTCCGGAGTGCGCAGGCCGCTGTCCAGGGCGACGTCGACCGCGGCCTCGATCCGGGCCGCCTCGTCCGGGCGCTCGAGCCCGTGGCGCAGCATCAGCGCCACCGAGAGGAAGGTCGCCAGCGGGTTGGCGATGCCCTTGCCGGTGATGTCCGGCGCCGAGCCGTGGACCGGCTCGAACAGGCCCGGTGCGCCGTCGGCGCCGAGGCTGGCGGAGGGCAGCATCCCCAGCGAGCCGGTCAGCATCGCCGCCTCGTCGCTGAGGATGTCGCCGAAGAGGTTCTCGGTGACGATCACGTCGAAGTCGGCCGGGCGGGCGACCAGCTGCATCGCCGCGTTGTCGACCAGCAGGTGATCGAGGGCGACGCCGGGGTAATCGGGGGCGATACCCGTCACCACCTCGCGCCAGAGGCGCGAGGTCTCCATCACGTTGGCCTTGTCGACGGAGGTGACGTGGGGATCGCGGCCGGAGCTCTCGGCCCGGCGCAGCGCCGCCTCGAAGGCGGTGCGGGTGATCCGTTCGATTTCCTCGGCCGAGTACTCGCAGGTGTCGTGGGCGACGTCGCCGCTGCGCCCGCTGTCGCCGAAGTAGATGCCGCCGGTCAGCTCGCGGACGACGAGCAGGTCGGTGCCGGCGATGCGCTCCTCGCGCAGCGGGCTGGCCCCGACCAGGGCCGGGCTGGGACGGACCGGGCGCAGGTTGGCGAAGAGGCCCATCCCCTTGCGCAGACCCAGCAGGCCCTGCTCGGGGCGTGGCGCGTCGGGGTCGGTGGTGTCCCATTTGGGACCGCCGACGGCGCCGAGCAGGACCGCGTCGGCGGCGCGGCAGGCCTCCAGCACCTCGTCGGTGAGGGCGGTGCCGTGGGCGTCGATCGAGCAGCCGCCCATCAGGCGCTCCTCGAACTCGAACTCGCCGAGCGCATCCAGCAGCTGCCGGGCGGCGGCGACGATCTCGGGGCCGATCCCGTCGCCGGGCAGGACGACTATGCGGGGGGCGTCGCTCACCGGCGCCACTCTATTCCCCGCCGCCCGCGACGGCCTCGATGTTGAGGCGCACATACCCCATCCGGAGGGGTGCGGGCTCGGCGGCGAGAATCTCCTCGACGAAGCGGTCGACGAGCTCGTCCGGCAGCAGGTCGACGTAGGGGCCGAGGCAGACCGTGCGCAGGAACTCGGCCGGCTCGGGGGGCAGGATCTCCCACGGCTGCAGCCAGCAGCGCACCTCCTCGAACCCGGCTGCGCGCAGCCGGGCCTCGGTTTCGACGGCGTCGGCGTAGTTCCAGGGCTCGTCGAAGCCGCCGAGGAAGGCGGCGTAGGGCTCGCGCGAGGCGACCTCGGCGGTCCGTTCGCGGAAGTCGGCGATGTTGCCGGCGCCGCCGCACTGGGCCGCGAAGCGCCCGCCGGGCACCAGGGTCGCGTGCAGGCGGCTGAAGAGCAGGTCGTGGTCGGCGATCCAGTGGAAGACGGCGCTGGAGAAGACCGCGTCGACGGGCCGCTCCACCTCCAGGGCGGTCAGGTCGGAGACCAGCGCCTCGTCCTGGGGGCGCAGCACCTCCCTCACCTTCGCGACCATCGAGGGGGAGCCGTCGACGGCGACGACCTGCCCCTCGGGCAGCTGCTCGAGCAGGATCGAGGTGACCCTGCCGCTGCCGCAGCCCGCGTCCAGCACCCGCTCCTCACCTGAGAGGCCGAGGCGGGCGAGGATCGCCCGCGCCCACTCCTCGTGCGGAACCGAGACCCGCTGGTAGCTGGCCGCGTCCCAGTCGCGGGTGCTGGTAGCCATTAGAGAGCCGTCGTGACCGGGCCGCGCTCGGCGCCGCCGGCGGACTCGAACCTGTCGATCGCCGCCCCGCTCTCGAGCGTGATCGCGATGTCGTCCAGCCCGTTCAGCAGCCGATGCTTGACGTCCGGCTCGACCGCGAATTTGAAGACGCCGGCGGCGCAGGTGACGGTCTCGTCATCGACGTCGATCCGCGCCTCCCCCGCCTCGGCGACGAGGCGACAGTGCTCCTCGTCGAGGATCGCCGGCAGCAAGCCGATCTTGGTGCAGTTGGAGTAGAAGATGTCGGCGAAGGAGGGCGCGACGATCGCCTGGAAGCCGAAGTCCTCCAGCGCCCAGGGAGCGTGCTCCCGCGAGGAGCCGCTGCCGAAGTTACGCCCGGTGACCAGGATCGGGTTCGGCTCCAGCTCGATCTCGCCGTCGCGGATCCAGTCATAGAAGAGGAACTCGCCGAAGCCAGTCCGCTCGACCCGCTTGAGGAACTGCTTGGGGATGATCTGGTCGGTGTCCACGTCGTGCCGGTCCAGGACCGACACCCTGCCCTCGATTACGTCGATCGGCCTCATCTTCAGCTCCAATCCCTGATGTCGACGAAATGTCCCTCGATGGCAGCCGCGGCCGCCATTTTCGGGCTGACCAGGTGGGTGCGCCCACCCTTGCCCTGCCGTCCCTCGAAGTTGCGGTTCGAGGTCGAGGCGCAGCGCTCTCCCTCGGAGAGCGTGTCCGGGTTCATCCCCAGGCACATCGAGCAGCCCGCCTCGCGCCATTCGAAGCCGGCGCCGCGGAAGACCTCGTGCAGCCCCTCTGCTTCGGCGGTCGCCTTGACCTGCTGAGAGCCGGGAACGACCATCGCCCGCACCGAGCCGGCGACCTTGCGGCCGTCGACGACCGCCGCCGCCTCGCGCAGGTCCTCGATCCGCGAGTTGGTGCAGGAGCCGATGAAGACCCGTTCCGGCGCCACCTCGGTCATCGGCGTGCCCGCCTCCAGGCCCATGTAGGCCAGCGCCCGTTCAGCGGATTCGCGGTCGCCCGGGGAGTCCATCGCGGCCGGGTCGGGGACTCGGTCGGTGACCTCGATGACCATCCCGGGGTTGGTGCCCCAGGTGACCATCGGCGAGATTGCGCCGGCGTCGACCTCGATCTCGGTGTCGAAGCTGGCCCCGTCGTCGGTCGGCAGCAGGCGCCAGCGCTCGGCGGCGGCGTCGAAGTCGGCCGGGGCGCCGGGGCGGCCGCGAACCCACTCGATCGTCTTCTCGTCGGGGGCGATCATCCCGGCCCTCCCGCCGCCCTCGATCGTCATGTTGCAGATCGTCATCCGGCCCGGCATCTCCAGCGCCTCGATCGCCGGCCCGGCGTACTCGACCGCGTAGCCGGTCATGCCGCCGGTGCCGAGGCGGCCGATCGTGGCCAGAATCAGGTCCTTGGGGGTGACGCCCGAGCCGAGCTCGCCCGCGTAGGAGATCCGCATCGTCTTCGGCCGCTTCTGGACCAGGCACTGGGTGGCGAGGACGTGCTCGACCTCGGAGGTGCCGATGCCGAAGGCCAGCGAGCCGAAGGCGCCGTGGGTGGAGGTGTGGCTGTCGCCGCAGACGATCGTCATGCCCGGCTGGGTGACGCCCAGCTCGGGGCCGATCACGTGGACGATTCCCTGGCGGTCGGAGCCCAGCGAGTAGATCGGGATCCCGAACTCCTCGCAGTTGCGCTCCAGCGTTTCGACCTGCACGCGCGAGAGCTGGTCGGCGATCAGGCGGGCGGCCATGGTCCCGTCGGTGGGCGTGTTGTGGTCGGCGGTGGCCAGGGTCTTGTCGGCGCGGCGGACCGGGCGGCCAGCCAGCCGCAGCCCGTCGAAGGCCTGCGGCGAGGTGACCTCGTGGACCAGGTGCAGGTCGATGTAGATCAACCCCTCGGAGACCTCGTGGGCGTCCCAGATCTTTTCGAACATGTTTTGGGGCATTTTTGGTTCCTCCTAGCCGCGCCTGAGGCCGGCGGCGATCACGGCGATGAACCTGGTCGGCTCCTCGCCATCGTTCTCGAAATGATGGGGCAAGTCGGCGTCGAAGGTGACGCTGTCGCCTTCGGTCAGGTCATGGCGGGTCCCGTCGACGACCAGCGCCAGGGCGCCGGCGAGAACCACCGTGGTCTCGCGGCTGCCCGGCTCGTGCATCGGCGGATCCTCGCGGCCCCCGGTGGCGGCGCCCGGCGCCAGCACGTGCAGGGAGACGTCGGCGCGCTGCCCCGGCAAGGGTGGCGTCAGCTCCTCGAAGCTGTGCCCGCCGCGCCTGAAGCTGCGGCGCTGTCCGGCGCGGCTGACGGCGACGTGCTGGCCCTCGTCGAGGCGCAGCAGTTGCGACAGGGTCAGTTCCAGGCCGGCGGCGATCTTCTCGGCGACCGCCAGCGTCGGACTGGTCTCGCCGCGCTCGACCTGCGACAACATCGGCGCGCTGACGCCGCTCCGCTCCGCCAGGTCGCGCAGCGAGAAGCCCATCGCGTCGCGCAGCGCCTTGATCCGCGGGCCGACGGTGCCGGCGGGCGCGGCGCTGACGCCGGTCTCAGGCTTGGTGGGGGTCGTCATCGCGATGGCCACGGTCCGTACGTTATCACGGACGCTTGTATTCTGGCGCTGGATTCTCGATGAGGGCGCGCAGGTCAGCGGCGACCTCCTCCGCTTCGTCCTCGAGTTGCTCGGGCGCAATGCGCGTCACCCCGTAGCCGGCGACGCGCAGGCGACGGTCGCGCGCTCGGTCCTCCTTGAATGCAGTCCGCGTGCCATGCCCCGCGAAGCCGTCGAGTTCGACAATCGCTTTGGTCTCCGGCCAGAGACAGTCGACCTCGAACCTCCTCCCTTTCGCTTCGATCCAGACGTTGAGATGCGGCCGCGGCAGGCGGTGACGGTCGAGGAAAGGCAGGAAGCGCTCCTCCAGCCAGCTGCGCTGGCGACCCGGAGTCTGTCGGCGTCGAGCCAGGCCGATGTGGATTGCCCGGGCGCCGCGGTGGCCCGGATAGCGCGCGAGTAGATGGGGCAAGGAGAGACGGTCATGGAGGCGGAGGTATTCCGACTCTCGCAGTGCGCTCTCGACCACATCGACCGACGAGGTGGCGGCGAGATCGAAGATCGTTCGCGGCACAGTCGTGACCGAGATCCCGTCACTAATCGTCACCTCGTCCACGGGAAGGAGCGCGAAGTGCCGGCGGATACCGCCACGAGAGCGGCTTTTCGACGGGGTCGTGACCTCGATCGCGCCGCTCGAAGGCCGCCGAATTCCCCAGAGCGCCGCCGCCGAGCGATGGCTGAGGACCGCATCCGGCCCACAGAAGAGAACCGCCGCCATCCATCGTCCCTCCCGGGAAACGACGCGGTGGCCAACGGCATAGACGCCGCGGTGCAATTGATGCAGCCTCCCCGTCCGCAAGCGATGGCCGATCGCGGCGGAGGACAGGCCAAATTCGAGCAGCTGCCGCCGCGCGATCACCCCATGCTGCAGATCCGCATGATCCGCGAGGACCACATCCCCACCGTGCTCCCCCGCCTTCCCGTGAGTCTGCTCCTGTGTCCGCATAGCGAACACAAGGGCAGACTCACGGAAGCTCTCCCCCCTTTTGGAGGGCTAGGGGCCGGGGGTGCGTTCTACTGCGGCTTCGGCGGTGGCCGATTCGGCCTCGCGGGTCGCGGTGCCTTCCAGGGCGTTGGACAGGGCGCGTACGTAGGCGCGGGCCGAGGCCTCGAGGATGTCGGTGGCGACGCCCTGGCCGGTCGCCAGGCGGCCGGAGACGCGCAGCATCACGGTCACCTCGCCGAGGGCGTCCTCTCCCCCGGTCACCGCCTCGACCGTGTACTTGGCCAGCTCGCACTCGGTCTCGGTGGCCGACTGGATGGCGCGGAATATCGCGTCGACCGGACCGTCGCCGCCGGACTCGCCGACGACCTCCTCGCCGGCGGGCAACGTCACCGCCACCCTGGCGACGGGCTCGCGGCGGGAGCCCGCCTCGACCTCGAACCAGGCCAGCTCGTGCGCGTCGGAGCGCTCCCGCATCTCGTCGGAGACGATCGCCTCCAGGTCGAGCGCGGTCACCTGCTTCTTGCGGTCGGCGACCTCCTTGAAGGCCTTGAAGGCGGCGTTGAGGGCGTTGCCCTCGACCTGGAAGCCCAGCTGCTCCAGAGCGTCTTTCAGGGCGTGGCGGCCGGAGTGCTTGCCCAGCACGATCGAGTTCGACTCCAAACCGACCTCGGTCGCGTCCATGATCTCGTAGGTGCTGCGCTCCTTCAGCACGCCGTCCTGGTGGATCCCGGACTCGTGGGCGAAGGCGTTGCGGCCGACGATCGCCTTGTTGGGCTGGATCGCGTAGCCGGTCAGGCGCGAGACCATGCGGCTGCTGCGGGCGATCTCACGGCTGTTGATGCCGGTCGTGAGGCCGTGGACGTCCTCGCGAACCTTGACCAGCATCGCGATCTCCTCCAGCGAGCAGTTGCCGGCCCGCTCGCCGATCCCGTTGATGGCGCACTCGACCTGCCGCGCCCCGGCCAGGACACCGGCGTAGGAGTTGGCGACGGCCAGGCCCAGGTCGTCGTGGCAGTGGACCGACATCTCGACCCCCCGCAGGCCCGGCACCAGCTCGTAGAGACGGCGGAAGAAGTCCGCGTACTCCTCGGGCGTCGTGTAGCCGACCGTGTCGGGAATGTTGATGACCGAGGCGCCCTCCTCGACGGCGATCGCGCAGACCTCGGCGGTGAACTCGACGTCGGCGCGGGTCGCGTCCATCGGCGAGAACTCGACGTCCTCGCAGTAGGACCTGGCCAGTGAGACCGCGGCGCGGGCCTGGCCCTTGACGTCCTCACGGTCGGTCTGCAGCTGGTGCTCGATGTGGATGTCAGAGGTCGAGATGAAGGTGTGGATGCGCGGGCGCTGGGCGTCGCGCACCGCCCCCCAGGCGGCGTCGATGTCGGCCTTGTGGGTGCGGGCGAGGCCGCAGATCACCGGGCCCTCGACCACCCGGGATATTTTCTGGACAGCCTCGAAATCGCCGGGCGAGGTGATCGGGAAGCCGGCCTCGATCACGTCGACCCCCAGCCGGGCCAGCTGCTGGGCGATCTCCACCTTCTCGGCGGTATTGAGCGAGATGCCGGGCGACTGCTCGCCGTCTCTCAGGGTGGTGTCGAAGATGTGGACGCGGTTGGCGTCAGATGCGGGTCCCATGCGGACCTCCTCCTTCTCTACTGCGTTTGAACGACCTCTGTCTCTCGCGGCTATCGCGCCGCCCAGCGCTATTCCCCCCGAGGGGGGAGGAGAAGGAGAAGCGCAAGGCTGTCGAACCGGTGGGTCATTCGCTCACTGCAGGGTAGCGCAGACGTCCACGACATCGGCGGCTTTGCATAGGCTGGCGCCCATCGCCGCCCCGCAGCGCATCAACTGGCTCGCTCTCTTCGCCATGGGAATGGCCGTGGTCGTGATCGCCAACGACTTCTCGGCGATCAACGTCGCCCTTCCCACCATGGAGAAGGACTTCGACACGAACATCAACACGATCCAGTGGGTGGTCAACGCCTACGCGCTGACCTTTGGGGTGATGATCGTCACCGGCGGCCGCCTCGCCGACATGTTCGGGCGTCGCAACGCGTTCTTCCTCGGCACCGCGATCTTCGCCTCGATGTCGGCGCTGGGCGGCGCCGCCCAGACGGAGACCTGGCTGATCGCGACGCGGACGCTGATGGGGATCGGCGGGGCGCTGATGTGGCCGGCGATCCTCGGCATGACCTTCGCGATCCTGCCCGAGGACAAGGCGGGGCTGGCCGGCGGCATCATCCTCGGCGCCGCCGGGCTCGGCAACGCGCTGGGACCGCTGATCGGCGGCGTCCTCACCGACACGCTGAGCTGGCGCTGGATCTTCTTCCTCAACGTGCCGATCTCGATCTTCGCCGTCCTCGTCACTTATTTCCTGGTTCACGTCAAGGAGCCCGAAAGCGGGGAGCGGCGGATCGACTATCCGGGAATCGCGGCGCTCTCGGTTGGGCTGGTCTCGCTGCTGATCGCTCTCGACCAGGCCGCCGACTGGGGCTGGGGGGACCCGCGGGTGGTCGGGCTGCTGGCGCTGGCGGCGGTCCTGGTCCTGGCTTTCGTACCGATCGAGCGGCGCGCCGGCGCCCACGCGCTGGTGCCGCGGGAGATCATGAGCAACCGCAGCTTCACCGCCTCCTGCGTGGCGATCCTCTTCATGTCGGCGACCTTCTTCGCCGCGCTGCTCTACCTGCCGCAGTTCATGGAGAAGCAGTTCGGCTACTCGGCGCTGGAAGCCGGGGTCGGGATCCTGCCCTTCCTCGGCGTCTTCGCGATCGTCTCCTTCCTCGCCGGCCCGCTCTACAACCGCCTCGGCGCCAAGCCGCTGGCCGTCTTCGGCGCCGCCTGCATCACCGTGGCGCCGTTCCTCTTCTCGCGGGTCGACGGTGGCTCCAGCTACGGGTCGCTAGTGCCGGGGATGGTCGTGCTCGGGCTCGGCGTGGGCAGCTTCTACCCGACGGCGACGACGGCCGGGGTGACCTCGGTCGACGATTCGCAGACCAGCCTCGCCGGCGGCATCGTCTACATGTTCCAGATCGCCGGCGGCTCGATCGGATTGGGACTGACCACGACCGTCTTCTCGGCGGCGATTCCGCCCTTCGTGGACGGCATCCAGGCCGGCTTTCGGCTCGACGCGGCGCTCTCCCTGGTCGGCTTCCTGATCTCACTGCTGTTCGTGGGCGGCACGCTGTTTGCCCGGCGGCGTACCGCCGAGCAGGCCGCCTGAGCGATCCGCCTTTAAGGCAGGAGTTCGTTGCGGCCGGAGCCGCCCAACAGCGTGTCATCGCCGCTTTCGCCATGCAGCAGGTCGTTGCCGCTGCCACCGATGAGACGGTCGGCGCCGGAGCCACCGAAGAGCGAGTCGGCGCCGGCGCGGCCGATCAAGAGGTCCTCGCCAGGTCCGCCGACCAGCTTGTCGCCCCCGGCGCCGCCGACCAGCCTGTCCTGGCCTGGCCCACCGCGCAGGGTGACCGGGACCGGCACCTCGCGGGCGACCGTGACCGAGTCGTCGCCGGCGCCGGCGTTGACTTCGAAGCCACCGATCGCGGCGGCTTCGCAGAGCAGCTCATTTGCCTGCGCTTCGGGGTGCCAGCAGACACTGCCGCCGACTTCGAGTGGCGCCAGGGAGTCGATCACGTAGGTGCGGCCGTCGGGGCTGAGCGTGATTTCGATTCCACTTTCTTCGGCGCCGCCGGCGAGCAGCACGGTCAGCGGTGGTTCGGCGGCATGGGCGGTCATGGCAGCCCATGCCACCAGCACCGTCGTCGCAGTCAGGATCGCCCTCTTCATCGCAAAGTCGCCGGCCTCGGATCGCCGAGCCCCTACTAAGGGAACAACACGACCTTGCCGACGTTGCGGCGCTGGGCGATGAACTCGTGGGCCTCGCCGGCACGCTCGAACGGGAAGGCCTCGGCCACCACCGGCTCCAGCAGCCCCGCCTCGAGGTCCGCCAGCAGCGGCTCGGTCAGCCGGTCGAGGCTGCCCTCGCGATCCCACCAGCTCAGCATGTTGAGCCCGAACACGCCTTTGTTCTCGTTCATCAGCATCAGGCTCTTCCACCAGGGCATCGTCGCCAGCGGCATCTTCAGCAGGCTCTTCAGCGTCGCGGGCAGGTCACGGACGCCGGCATTCGAGTTCTCCGACAGTCCGTACATCACCAGCCGCCCACCGGAGCGCAGCAGGCGGTAGTCCTTGCGAAACGAGGTCGGGCCGATCGCGTCCATGATCAGGTCGACCCCCTCGCCGTCGGTGATTCGCATCACCTCGGCCGCGAAGTCCTGGCCGCGGTAGTCGATCGCGTGCTCGACGCCCTGCGCGCGGATCGCCTCGTGCTTGCCGGGCGAAGCGGTGCCGAAGACCTCGGCGCCGGCGTTGCGGGCGAGTTGGGACGCGGAGATGCCGACCCCACCGCCGGCCCCGTGGATCAGGACCCGATCCCCTTTGCGCATCCCGCCCATCAGGACCAGCGCCGCGTAGGCGGTGCCGTAGTTGACGGGGAAGGCCGCCCCCTGCTCGAAGCTGAGGCGCTCGGGCAGCGGCAGCGCCTGGGCGGCGTCGACGCTGACCAGCTCGGCCTGGCCGCCGAAGCGGGTGCCGGCGACGACCCGGTCGCCGAGCTCGAAATCGTCAACTCCCTCCCCCACGCTCTCGACCTCGCCGGCCACCTCGTAGCCGAGCACGCAGGGCGGCTTGGGGGCGTCCGGGTAGAGGCCGACGCGGGCCATCGTGTCGGCGAAGTTGATGCCGGCGGCGCGCACGGCGATGCGAATCTGGCCCGGCCCCACGGCAGGGTCGGGGCGCTCCTGCACCTGGAGAACCTCGGGACCCCCAGTCCCCGTCAATACCACCGCCCGCATAGGAGAACCTTAGAGGTCTACGGAGCGACCGACCGCGAAGCCCTCGAGCCCGAGGATCTTCTCGATCGTCTCGTCGCGCACCGGCGCATCGGTGGTGAGCGCCATCACCGCGCGCTCGCCACCCTGCTCGGCGCCGACTGCGGCGGAGACGATGTTGACGCTCTCCTCGCCGAACAAGGTGCCGACCCGACCGATCATGCCCGGCTGGTCGGCGTAGCGGAAGACCGAGATGTGCTCGGCGAAGGGCAGATAGAAGCCCTCGCCCCAGGCCGAGACCAGGTAGGGCTCGTTGCGGGGACCGACGCTGGTGCCGGCGACCTCGACTTCGTTGTCACCGGAGCCGACGCGGACCGTGACCAGCTCGGTGAAGTCCTCGGCGCTGGCGTCCTTGGTCTCGACCAGCTCGATGCCGCGCTCCTCGGCCATCTGCGGCGCGTTGACCAGGTTGACCGGCTCCTCGGTGTTGCCGGCGAGGATGCCGGCGAGGACCGCGATCCCGAGCAGGCGGGTGTCGTGGGAGGCGATGCGGCCGCGGAACTCGGCGGTGACGCGGTCGACCGAGCCGTCACCGAGGCCCTGGGCGAGCCGGCCGAGCTTTTCGCAGAGCGGCACGAAGGGCGCCAGCGCCTCCATCGCCTCGGGGCGGACGGCGGCGATGTTGACGGCGTTGGTGACGACGCCGCCGTTGAGGGCCGCGGTCACCTGCTCGGCGGTGACGACGCCGGCGCGGTCCTGCGCCTCGGCGGTCGAGGCGCCGAGGTGGGGCGTGACGACGACGTCGGGACGGGCGAAGAGCGGGTGCTCGGTGAAGGGCTCGGCGGGGAAGACATCCAGCGCGGCGCCGGCCAGCTTGCCTGACTCGAGGCCGGCGAGCAGGGCGTCCAGGTCGACCAGCTCGCCGCGGGCGCAGTTGACGAGGCGGGCGCCGTCCTTCATCTGCGCGATCGTCTCGGCGCCGATCAGCCCGATCGTCTCCGGCGTCTTCGGCACGTGCAGGGTGACCAGATCGGAGCGGCCGAGCACCTCCTCGACGCTCTCCAGCCCCTCGACGCCGAGCTCGCGGAAGCGCTCGGCGGAGACGAACTTGTCGAAGGCGACGACGTCCATCTCGAAGCTCTGGGCGCGCTTGGCGACGAGCTGGCCGATCCGGCCGAAGCCGATCACCCCGAGCGTCTTGCCGTAGAGCTCGGCGCCCTTGAACTTGGCACGGTCCCAGCGGCCGGCAACGAGCGATTCGTGCGCCTGCGGGACGTTGCGGAAGAGGGCCAGAGCGAGGGCCAGCGTGTGCTCGGCGGCGGCGACCGAGTTCGACTCCGGCGCGTTGGCGACGATGATGCCACGGCGCGTCGCGGCCGGGATGTCGACGTTGTCGACGCCGGTGCCGGCGCGGCCGATCACCTTCAGGTTGCTCGCCAGTTCGATCAGCTCCGGCGTCATCTTGGTCGCCGAGCGGATCAGGATCGCGTCGTAGGCGCCGATCTTCTCGCGCAGCTCCTGGTCGGACATCTCGAGGCCGAGGTCGACGTCGAAATTGGCGCGCAGCAGGTCGACGCCGGTGTCGGCGATCTTCTCCTTGACCAGGACCTTCACTTGGCGACTCCCTCTACGTTGGTTAGGACCCAGTCGATGCAGGCGGTCAGGGCCTCGACGTCGGCGGGCTCGACGGCGGGGAACATCCCCACCCGCAGCTGGTTGCGGCCGAGCTTGCGGTAGGGCTCGACGTCGACGATGCCGTTGGCGCGCAGGGCCGCCGCCAGGGCGGCGGCGTCGACCGAGTCGGCGAAATCGATCGTGCCGACCACCAGCGAGCGCTTGGCCGGATCGGCGACGAAGGGGGTGGCGACGTCGCTGCGCTCGGCCCAACCGTAGAGCCGCCCTGACGAGTCGGAGGTGCGCTGCACGCACCAATCGAGACCGCCGTTGCCGAGCATCCACTCGACCTGGTCGGCGAGCAGCAACAGGGTGGCAAGCGCCGGCGTGTTGTAGGTCTGCTCCTTGCGCGAGTTCTCCAGCGCCGTCTGCAGCGAGAGGAAGCCGGGCTGCCAGCGGCCCTCGGCGCCGTCCAGCTGCTCGATCCTGGCGATCGCGGCGGGGCTGAGCAGGGCCAGCCAGAGGCCGCCGTCAGCACCGAAGGCCTTCTGCGGGGCGAAGTAGTAGGCGTCGGTGTCGGCGACGTCGACCGGCAGGCCGCCGGCGCCGGAGGTGGCGTCGATCAGGACCAGGGCCTCGCCGGCTTCGGCGGGACGCTCGACGGGCACCATGACGCCGGTCGAGGTCTCGTTGTGGGCCCAGGCGATCACGTCGGCGGCGGGGTCGGCCGTGGGAGCAGGCGCGTCGCCGGGGTCGGCCTCGATCACGATCGGGTCGCCCAGGAAGGGCGCCGAGGCGGTTGCCTTGGCGAACTTCGCCGAGAACTCGCCGTAGGCGAGGTGCAGGGCGCGATCGCGCACGATCCAGGCCGTGGCGGCGTCCCAGAAGGCGGTCGTGCCGCCGTTGCCGAGCGCGACCTCGTAGCCGTCAGGCAGCGAGAAGAGATCGGCCAGCCCGGAACGGACCCGGCCGACCAGGTCGCGGACCGGCGCCTGGCGGTGCGAGGTGCCGATCAGGTCCGAGCGCTCGGCCAGGGCCGCCAGCGCCTCCGGGCGCACCTTCGAGGGCCCGCAGCCGAAGCGGCCGTCGGCCGGCTTCAGCTCGGCCGGGATCTGGGCGGTGTCTGTCGCGGACGTCGGCATCGGGCTCGACAGGTTATTGACCGTCGCGGGTGGACTCCGGCCGGGGCCGCGGGTAGGCTCGCGCCGCTGTGCTGGCAGTCCCGTCCAACCCGAGGGGGAACGATGTATCCGATTAGCTACGAAGCCGATTTCAACCCGACGCCGAACCGCTGGACGACCTTCTTCCGGTTGCTGCTGGCGATTCCGTGGATGATCGTCGCCGCCTTCTGGGGGATCCTCTTCGCCTTCACGCACCTCTTCGCCTGGGTCGCCGTGGTGATCCTCGGCCGCTACCCGCATTGGCTGTACGAGTTCAACTCCGGCGTCGTCCGCTTCTCGATCCGCACCTCCGCCTGGGTCTACCTGCAGACCGACGTCTGGCCGCCGTTCAGCCTCAGCGACGACCCCAGCTACCCGATCCGGGTCAACTTCGCGCCAGCGGCCGAGCGCCAGAGCCGCTTGAAGGCATTCTTCCGCGTCATCCTCGTCCTGCCGGTGGCTCTGGTGCTCTCCTACGGGACCAGCTACATCCAGTTCCTCGCCGCCGTGGTGGCCTGGCTGACGATCGTCTTCCGCGGCTACCTCCCCGAGGGCGTCAACAGCATGCTGACCTTCGTCAACAGCTTCCACGCCCGCGTCTTCGGCTACCTGGCGATCCTCACCGACGACTACCCGCCGATCGGGCTCGAGCGGGCCAAGGGAGCCGGCGTCCCGCCCGCCGCTCCGGCAGCCCCGCCCGCCCCGCCCGCGATGCCGAGCATCTGAGGCCGCTGAGATGAGCGACGCCACTAACGACAACGTGTCCAAAGGCGAGGGCTACGCCGTCGCCAACCTCGCCGACCTCGGCGAGGGACCGGGCTTCCGCAAGATCCGCAAGGAGCTCGGCGTGACCGCCTTCGGCGTCAACGCGATCGTGCTGCCGCCGACCTATGAGACCGGCAGCCACTTTCACGACGAGCAGGAGGAGCTCTACTTCGTCCACAGCGGCGAAGTCGAGTTCACCTTCGGCGACGGCTCGACCCAGCGACTAGGTCCCGGCGGCCTCGCCTGGGTCGACGCCCCCACCTCCCGCAAAGTGAGGAACGTGAGCGACTCCGAGGAGGCCGTCTACGTGGTTGTCGGCGGCAAGGATGGCTACGTGGGTCGCGACGGCAAACTGGCCGAGGGCGAGACGCACCGGTAGGTCGAGTTACGGAGAGAAGGGGTACCCCGAGAGGTCCGGGTACCCCTTCGCCGGAGACCGTCGCGCAGCTGGGGCGAGCCCCGAGGGTCCTGGCGCGGTTCCTTGAGCCTCCGTCGAAGGGGTACCCGGACCTCTCCACGTCGCCCGCACTTCCGTCGCGCCCGAGATACGGAACCTCAGAGAAAAGCAGGGACGAGATCCCCTGCCCGAAGAGAAGCTGCGCGACCTCCAACCAGGGATTGAGCTCACGCCAGTGAGCTGAAGTAGAGCTTCCGTGAAGGAGGGTCGTATGCCCCTCTCACGGAGGCTCAAGGAACCGCGCTCGAGCCCTCGGGACTCGATCAGCTGCGCGACGGTCTCCGGGGGAGGGGCATACGACCCTCCCCCGCCATGCCTACTTCGTGTCTTTGAAGCCCTGGTCGATCCAAGGCATCATGTCGCGCAAGTCCTTGCCGACCTCCTCGACCTGGTGCCCCTCGCCCTCGGCGCGCATGCGATCGAAGTTCTCGTTGCCGGCGCGGTTCTCGGCGATGAACTCGCGGGCGAAGTCGCCGTCCTGGATCTCCTCGAGGATCTGCTTCATCGCCGCCCGGGACTCCTCGCCGATGACCCGTTTGCCGCGGGTCATGTCGCCGTACTCGGCGGTGTTGGAGATCGAGTAGCGCATGCCCTGAATTCCCTTTTCGTACATCAGGTCGGCGATCAGCTTGAGCTCGTGCAGGCACTCGAAGTAGGCCAGGCGCGGGTCGTAGCCGGCCTCGACGAGGGTCTCGTAGCCGGCGCGGACCAGCTCCGAGGCGCCGCCGCAGAGCACGGCCTGCTCGCCGAAGAGGTCGGTCTCGCACTCGTCTTTGAAGCTGGTCTCGATGACCGCCGCGCGGCCGCCGCCGATTCCGGAGGCGTAGGCGAGGACGAGGTCGTGAGCGTTGCCGCTGGCGTCCTGGTGGACCGCCATCAGGCAGGGGACGCCGTTGCCTTCCTCGTACTGGCGACGGACCAGGTGGCCGGGGCCCTTGGGGGCGATCATGCCGACGTCGACGCCGGCCGGCGGCTGGATCTCGCCGAAGTGGATCGCGAAGCCGTGGGCGAAGAGCAGCAGGTTGCCGGGGGCGATCCCGTCGGCGATCTCGGCGCTCCACAGCTCAGACTGCTTCTCGTCCGGGAGCAGGACCATGACCAGGTCGCCGCGGCTGGCGGCTTCGGCGATGTCGAGCACCTCGAGCCCGGCCGCCTCGGCCATGGCGCGGCTGGAGGAGTCCGGACGCAGGCCGACGACGACGTCGACCCCCGAGTCCTTGAGGTTGAGGGCGTGAGCGTGCCCCTGGGAGCCGTAACCGAGGATCGCGACGGTCTTGCCGTCGAGCTTGCCAAGGTCGGCGTCCTTGTCGTAGAAGATGTCGTCAGTTCGCATGGCTGAGCAGGCTATCCAAACCGCTCTACCGGAGCGCCCTGCGCATCAGCTTGCCGGAGGGCGTGCGCGGCAACGCCGCCGCCAGCTCGACCCGCTTCGGCACCTTGAACCCGGCCAGCGATTCGGCGCAGTGGCGACGCAGGTCCTCGGGAGTGACCTGCGAGCCGCTCTCCAGCACGATCACCGCGGTCACCGCCTGCTGCCACTCGGGATCCTCGCGGCCGATCACGGCGGCGTCGGCCACCTCCGGGTGGCGCAGCAGCACCTCCTCGACCTCGGCCGGGATCACGTTCTCGCCGCCGCTGACGATCAGGTCGTCGATCCGGTCCTTGACGTAGAGGAAGCCCTCCTCGTCGATGTGGCCGAGGTCGCCAGTGTGCAGCCAGCCATCCGGATCGGCCCGCCCCGGGGCGACCGTCGGGCCCTGGACGAGGATCTCGCCCTCCTCGATGCGCAGGTGCGTGGTCAGCAGCGGCCGCCCGGCGGAGCCGAGCTTGCGGCGGGCGTCGGTCGGGGCCAGCGTCGTCACCTGCGAGCAGGTCTCGGTCAACCCGTAGGTCTGCACGACCGTGGCGCCCTTGGCGGTCGCCTCTTCCAGGGGCCCCGCGGGGACGGGGCCGCCGCCGACCAGGATCGCCCGCGGGCCGGAGAGGTCGGCGCCGGCCTCGAGCAGCCGCATCAGCATCGTCGCCACCACCGAGACGACGGTGATGTCGTCGCGTTCCAGGGCCGCGCCGGTGCGGTCGACGTCGAAGCCGTCGTGGACGACGGCGGTGGTGCCGTAGATGACCGAGCGCATAACGATGCTGAGACCGGAGACGTGGCTGAGCGGCAGGCAGCAGAGCCAGCGGTCCTCGGGCTCGACGCCGATGTTGAAGGCGGAGCCAACGGCGCTCCAGAGGAAGTTGCCGTAGGTGAGGCCGACCGGGTGTGGGGCACCGGTGCTGCCGCTGGTGAGGACGCGGGCGCAGACCTCGTCCATGTCGTGCTCGCCGAGCAACGGCATGTCGGCCTCGGTCTGGGTCAGCTCGCCGGCGTCGTCGAGGTCGACGATCGGCTCCTCGGCGGCGACGATCGTGACCCGCTCCTCGAGCGTCAGCCGCGGGCTCAGCGGCAGCAGCTTGGCGCCGACCTTCATCGAGGCGTGGGCGAGCACGACCTGCTCGCGGCGCGGGTGCATGGTCAGGGCCGCGGTGGAGCCGCGGCGCACGCCGTGGGCGGCGAGGCGACGGGCGACCCAGGTCGCCTCCGCCTCGAGCTCGGCGTAGGTCATCTCGGCGCCGTCCGCGACCAGGGCGATGCGGTCGGGACAGCTTTGAGATCTCTGGGCTAGCCAGTCGTCGAGTTTCATCGGTGGGCCTGAGCCAGCGGTCGCTGGCTATCGTTGCCACGCATTCTTAGCGCGCCGCGTCGCGCGGCCCCGACATCCCTACCCGGAGGAACGCTTGCCGCAACGTCACAAGAACGCCCCGCCCGAAGAGAACCTCTACGCGCCGATCGAGTGGCAGAGCGCCGGCGAGTACGGCGACATCCGCTACGAGAAGGCCGACGGGATCGCCAAGATCACGATCGACCGGCCCGCGGTGCTCAACGCCTTCCGGCCGCAGACGCTGATCGAGATCGGCGCCGCGCTGGAGCTGGCGCGCGAGGACACCGAGATCGGCGCAATCGTCCTCACTGGCGCGGGCGAGCGGGCATTCTGCTCCGGCGGCGACCAGACGGTGCGCGGCGACACCGGCTACGTGGAGGAGGGCGCCTCCCTTGGCCGCTTTCACGTCACCGACCTGCAGGTGCAGATGCGGCGGCTGCCGAAGCCGGTGGTGGCGATGGTCGCCGGCTACGCGATCGGCGGCGGCCACATCCTCCACGTCTGCTGCGACCTGACGATCGCCGCCGACAACGCCGTCTTCGGGCAGACCGGCCCCCGGGTCGGCTCCTGGGACGGCGGCTTCGGCGCCTCTCTGCTGCGCGACCTGGTCGGAACCAAGAAGGCAAAGGAGTTCTGGCTGCTCTGTCGCCAGTACGACGCCGAGGAGGCGCGGGAGATGGGGCTGGTCAACGCGGTCGTGCCGCTGGCCGAGCTGGAGCGGGAGACGGTGGCCTGGTGCCGCGACATGCTCACGCTCTCGCCCTTCGCCCTGCGCCTGGCGAAGGCCAGCTTCAACGCTCACGAGGACGGATACGCGGGGATCCAGCAGCTGGCCCACGACGCGAATTTGCTCTTCTACGGCAACGAGGAGGCGCGCGAGGGTCGCGAGGCCTTCAAGGAGAAACGTCAACCCGACTTCTCGAAGTTCCCCCGCCGACCATGAGGATCTGGCTGATGGCGGCGCGGCCGCGGACGCTGCCGGCGGCGATCGCGCCGGTCCTGGTCGGTACCGCGGCGGCGGTCCAGTGGGTCGGGCACCTGCCGCGGCTGGGCGCCTTCGTCGCCGCCCTGGTCGGTTCGATCTTCATCCAGATCGGCACCAACCTCGCCAACGACTACTCCGACGCCAAGCGCGGCGCCGATACCGCCGACCGGCTCGGGCCGGTGCGGGTCACCTCGGCCGGGCTGGTGACGCCGCAGCGGGTGATGCGGGCGACCTGGATCGCCTTCGCGGTCGCGGTCGTCTGCGGCATCTACCTGACGACCGTGGCCGGCCCCGCGATCCTCGTCGTCGGCGTCCTCTCGATCGCCGCCGGCGTGCTTTACACGGGCGGCCCGCGGCCCTACGGCTACGCCGGCCTCGGCGAGGTCTTCGTCTTCCTCTTCTTCGGCCTGGTCGCCGTCAACGGCTCCTACTACGTGCAGGTCGAGCAGCTCGACGCGCTGCCGCTGGGGCTCTCGATCTCACTCGGCTTTCTCGCCACCGCGATCCTCGTCGTCAACAACGTCCGCGACCTGGAGACGGATCGGCGGGCCGGCAAGATGACGCTGGCGGTGCGGATCGGCCGTCCCCAGGCGGTGATGCTGTACCGGCTGCTGATGCTGGGCGGCTTCGCGGTGCTGCCGATCGCGCTCTGGGCCGGGGAAGCAAGTGCGCTGCCGCTGATCGGCTTGCTGGCGCTGCCGATGGCGTTCGGGCCGATGCGGGCGATGACCAACCGCACCGACGGCCCGGCCCTGAACGGCGCCCTCGCCGCCACCGGCGCCGTGCTCGCGGTCTACAGCCTGCTGGTCACGGCCGGGCTGCTGATCTCCAGCTGACGGCCGGGCCCGCGCCGCGCCGGGGGTGAGAAGCTGTCTTCGTGCGCATCGCATTCGTAGAAGTCATCCCCTACGCGCTGCCCTTCCGCGAGTTCTACGTCACCTCCCGCGGCAGCCTCGCCCAGCGCGAGATGGTGCTGCTGCGACTGCGCTCGGAGGACGGGCTCGTCGGCCTCGGCGAAGCGGTGCCGATGTCGATGCGCGGCGGCGCGACACTGGCCCGTGTGGTCGACGAGCTGGAGCTGCTCAGCGAGCTCTCGGAGCTGGACGAGGCGAGCCTGAGCGGCGGGGTCGCCAACCTCTCGGCACCGGCCCGCTGCGCGGCGCTGACGGCGCTGATGGACCTGCGGGGGCGGCGCGCGGCGATCGCGGGCGGCTCCTCGGAGGCGACGGGCGAGCCGGTCCGCTGCAACGCGACCCTGGTCGCGGGTGAGCCCGCGGCGGTCGCCGAAGACGCGCGACGCTGGGCGGCCGAGGGCTTCTCCACCTTCAAGCTGAAGCTCGGGGCCGGCGACGACGTCGGTCAGGTGCGGGCGGTCCGTGAGGCGGTCGGCCCGCAGGCCCGCATCCGGGTCGACGCCAACGCCGCCTGGGACGTGGCGGCGGCGAAGCGGGTCCTGGGCGAGCTGGAGGAGCTCGATATCGAGCTGGCCGAGCAACCGGTGGCGACGCTGGAGGAGGCGGCGGAACTGGCGGCAACGACCTCGATACCGATCGCCGGCGACGAGAGCATCGCCAGCCGCGCCGACGCCGAGACGGCGGCATCGCTCGGAGCCTGCGACCTGGCGGGCGTGAAGCTGTCGAAGGTCGGTGGGCCCGAGGAGGCGATCGCGATCGCCGAGGTGCTGCCGTCCTATCTCTCCAGCGCCCTCGACGGCCCGGTCGGGATCGCCGCGGCGGCCCAGGTGGCGCAGACGCTGCGCGAGGACGCCCCCGCGGGCGGCCTCGACCTCGCCCACGGCCTGGCCACGCAGCGACTGTTCGCCTCGACCGTCGCCTCGGTCGAGTGCGAGCTGCGTGACGGGATGCTCCACCTCCCGGCGGGACCGGGGCTCGGCGTCGAGATCGACGAGCGCGCGCTCGACGCCCATCGGCTCGACGTTCGTTGAAGACTTGTGGGGCCCATAGCCCCACAAGCCTTCAGGTTCGATGATCTAGGTTCTGCCGAGATGGACCCGACCAACGCCAACACCGCGCTCGCGTCCGCCTTCGCGGAGGAGCTGGCCCGGGGCGGGCTGCGCCAGGCCGTCGTCTCCCCCGGCTCCCGCTCCACCCCCCTCGCGGTAGCGCTCTGGCGCCAGCCGGAGATCGAGGTGACGGTGGTCCTCGACGAGCGCTCGGCGGGGTTCTTCGCGCTGGGGGCGGCGCAGGCGAGCGGCGCGCCGGTGGCATTGCTCTGCACTTCCGGCACCGCCGTCGCCAACTACCACCCGGCGGTTTTCGAGGCCGACGAATCGGCGCTGCCCCTGGTGGTGCTCAGCGCCGACCGGCCGCCGGAGCTGCGCGGCATCGGCGCCGGCCAGACGGTCGACCAGATCAAGGTCTTCGGCTCCTCGGTGCGCTGGTTCTGCGAAGTCGGGACCCACGCGGCCGACGACGAGGGGCTGCTGCACTACCGCTCGGTCGCCTGCCGGGCGCTGGCGGCGGCGCGCGGCGAGACTCGTCCCGGCCCGGTCCATCTCAACCTGCCCTGGCGCGAGCCGCTGGCGCCACTGCCCGTCGAGGGCGCGGTGACGGCGACCGACCCGCTGGCGCTGCGGGGGCGCGAGGGACGGCCGCTGACCGCGGTGACGCGGATCGACCTCGAGCCCTCGGCCTTCCTGCTGGAGGAGATGGCGGGCCACATCGGCGACGCGATCGCCGGCGTGATCGTCGCCGGCCGCCAGCTCGACCCGGAGCTGCGCGAGCCGCTCGCCCACCTGGCCCGCCTCTCCGGCTTTCCGATCCTCGCCGAGCCGACCTCGCAGCTGCGCTGCGGCCCCCACGACCGCTCCCACGTCATCGCCGCCTACGACCTGCTGCTGCGCGACGAGCGCTTCGCCCGCTCGGTCGTCCCCGACCTGGTCCTGCGCTTCGGCGAGATGCCGACCAGCAAGCCGCTGCGGGCCTGGCTGGCGGCGAGCGGCGCCAGCGAGATCGTCATCGACCCGTCCGGAGGCTGGAACGAGCCGAGCAACCGCGCCGGGGCGATCCTGCGAGCGGACCCGACCGAGCTGGCCTCGAGCTGGGCGGCGCGGCTGGAGAAGGAGCCGCGCGGGGCGCCCGAAGCCTGGATTGCCGCCGAGGCGGCCGCCCAGGCCGCGCTTGACAGCGAGCTGGGCGCGGCGGAGCCGGGCGCCGGGGCCGGCTCTGGCGCCCCGATCTCCGAGCCCGCGCTGCACCGTGCGCTGGGCGCGGCCCATGCCGGCGGCGACCTCGTCTACACCGCCTCGAGCATGCCGATCCGCGACCAGGAGGCTTTCCTCGGCGCCGCCGCCGGCGACGTCCTCTTTCTCGCCAACCGCGGCGCCAACGGCATCGACGGCCTGATCTCCTCAGGGATCGGCGCCGCCCACGCCAGCGGCCGCCCGACCACGATCGTGACCGGCGACCTCGGCCTGCTGCACGACATCGGCGGCCTCGCCGCCCTGCGCGACGTCTCCACCCCGGTCCGCATCGTCGTGATCGACAACGACGGCGGCGGCATCTTCCACTTCCTGCCCCAGGAGCAGGCGATGGGGAACGCGGAGTTCGAAGCCCTCCTCGGCACCCCACGAGGCGTCGACGTCGAGAAGGCCGCCGCGCTCTTCGACCTCCCCCACCACTGTCTCGCGTCCCTCGCCGACCTGCCGGATGCGCTGGCGGCCGGCACCGGCCTGATCGAGGTCCGCACCGACCGCACCACCAACGCCGCAACCCACCGCCACCTCCAAGAGCGCGTCCAAGCCGCTCTGGCCCGTCTGCGCTGACGAGGGACCGGGGGAACCCTCGACGGAACCTCCCGCTGTTCGTGACGGCGAGGGTTCCCCCGGTCCCTCCCCGGCCTACTCAGCCAAGAGCGGCAAAAGCGCCTGCAGCTTGACCTCGGTCTCGGCCAGCTCGGCGGCGGGATCGGAGCCGGCGACGACGCCGACGCCGGCGAAGAGATGGGCCTCGCGGTCGCGCAGCAGGGCGCTGCGCAGGGCGACGCAGAACTCGCCGTCCTCGGTCGCGTCCATCCAGCCGACCGGGCCGGCGTACCAGCCGCGGTCCAGGCCCTCGAGGTCGGCGATCGCGGCGGCCGCGGCGGGCCAGGGCTCGCCGCCGACGGCGGGGGTCGGATGCAGCATCCCGGCCAGCTCGATCGCCGAGTGCGGCTCGGCGAGCTGGGCGATCACCGGCGTCGCCAGGTGCTGGATGTTCGCGACCTTGACGATCTCCGGCTCCGGCGCGGCCTCGACCCAGACGGCGTGCGGGCGCAGGGCGCGGACGATCCGCTCGGAGACGATGCGCTGCTCGCGGCGGTCCTTGTCGCTGCGCAGCAGCTGCTCGCCGAGGTGGTCGTCGACGGCGGGGTCGGAGCTGCGGCGGGTCGAGCCGGCCAGGGCGACGGTCGAGACGCTGGCCCCGGAGCGGCGCACCAGCAGCTCCGGGCTGGCGCCGATGAAGGCGGCCTCGGGGGTGCCGCAGCAGAAGCAGAAGCAGGCCGGGAACTGCTCGCGCATGGCACCGAACAGGGCGGCAGGATCGTGGGCGGCGGCGGCGCTGACGACCACCTCGCGGGCGAGCACGACCTTGCTCATCTCCCCGGCTCCGATCCGGGCTGTGGCCGCCGCGACGGCGGCTTCGAACTCGCCGGGAGGGCGGGCGCTGTGGATCTCCGCGTGCGCGGTCGGGTGTGGATCGAGCATCGGCAGCGGCGCCTCGCCGCGCAGCCCGGCCAGCCTGGCCTGCAGGGCGGCGCTGCTCTCCTCCGCGTCGTCACCCGGACCGACGACGGCGTTGACGGTCAGGAAGGCGCGCTCGCCGTTGCGGCAGATCGAGAGCTCGGGCAGGACCAGCGAGCCCGGCGAGAGTGAGGACCAGGTCGAGGAAGAGCCGCCCTCGGCGTCGAAGGCGAAGCCGCCCAGCCAAACCGGCCCGGCGCCGGCCGGCAGCCCGGGCGGCTCGTCGAGAACCGCGTCCCCGCCTGTTCGCAGGCACTCCTCGGCGACGTCGGCGAAACGCGTCTTTCCGCGCGAGGCAGCCTCATGGGCGACGCCGAGCCCGGCCAGCGCAAAGCCGCGATCGGGCTGCTCCCAGCAGAACCAGCGGTCGGAGGCCAGCCGCGAGGCGAAGACGGCCGCAGCGGGGTCGCCGATCTCGACCTCGACGGTGACGCTGGCCAGCGCCCTCCGACCTCGACCCCCCGCCCGCTCAGCGCACTCGCGCAGGCGGACCACCAGCTCGCTAGTCGCTGCCTCGTGCAATTGCGATCTCTCCGGTCCGGACCATTTCGACCAGCCCATGCGGGCGGACCATGCGCTCGAAGGCCTCGATCTTGTCGGCGGAGCCGGTCACCTCGATGGTCATCGTGCGGCGGGCGACATCGACGATCTTGCCGCGAAAGATCTCCGCGAACTGGATGATCTCGGCGCGGTTCTCGACCGCCGAGGAGACCTTGAAGAGGGCCATCTCCCGGGCCACCGTCTCTTCCGGTTCCATGTCGCGGATCTTCAGGACGTTGATCAGCTTGTGCAGCTGCTTGGTCACCTGGTCGATCGGGTGGACGGCACCGTCGAGGGTGAGGGTGACCCGCGAGACGCTGGGATCGTCGGTCGGGCCGACGGCGAGCGTGTCGATGTTGAAGCCGCGGCGCGAGAAGAGGCCGGCGACCCGCGCCAGCACGCCCGGCTTGTTCTCGACCAGGATCGAGAGGATGTGCTTGCGGCCGGTCAGCTGCCCCGGCAGGTGCAGATCCTCCAGTTTCACCGCCTGCGGCGTCCCGGCCTCCATCATGAGCCCCCTGACCGTGAGCTCCCTGACCAAGCAGGTCGAGGACGCAGGGAGCGAAGTGCGCTCCGCACACGAGCGACCGAGGACGAAGAGATGCGCCGCGTCAGGGGGCTCACGGGCGTACCGCCCTTGGGGCCTCGACCATGTCGCGGGCAGCCTGGCCCGGCGGGATCATCGGGTAGCAGTTCTCCTCCTGGGCGACGCGGACGTCGAGCAGGACCGGCCCGTCGGTCTCCAGCGCCTTGACCATCGTCTCCTCGAGGTCGGCGGAGTTCTCGCAGCGCATCCCGGTGGCGCCGAAGGCCTCGGCCAGCTTCACCCAGTCGGGGCTGGCGCCCATCTCGACCGAGCTGTAGCGGCGGTCCCAGAACAGCTCCTGCCACTGGCGGACCATGCCCATGTAGCCGTTGTTCATCAGGAAGACCTTGACCGGGATCTCCTCGCTGACGCACGTCGCAAACTCCTGGACGTTCATGATCAGGCTGCCGTCGCCGGCCAAGCAGACGACGTGCTCGTCCGGGCAGGCGACCTTGGCGCCGACGGCCGACGGCAGTCCGAAGCCCATCGTGCCGAGGCCGCCGGAGTTGATCCAGCGGCGCGGCTTCTCGAAGCCGTAGTACTGGGCCGCCCACATCTGGTGCTGGCCGACGTCGGAGGTGACGATCGCGTCGCCCTGCGTCGCCCGGTGCATCGCCTCGATCATGAACTGCGGCTTGATCACGCCGTCCTTGCCGGGTTCGTAGAAGAGCGGGTGATCCTGCTGCCAGCTCTGGATCTGGCCCCACCAGGCATCGAGCCGCGAGGAGTCGGTCTGCAGGGCCCGGTACTCGCGGGTCAGCTTCGGCAGCACCAGCTTGACGTCGCCAACGATCGGGATGTGGGCGCCGACGTTCTTGGAGATCTCGGCCGGATCGATGTCGATGTGGATGATCTTGGCGTGCGGGGCGAACTCGTCGAGCTTGCCGGTGATGCGGTCGTCGAAGCGGGCGCCGATCGCGACGTTCAGGTCGGCTTTGTCCATCGCGTAGTTGGCGGTGACGGTGCCGTGCATGCCCAGCATCCCCAGCCAGTTCTCACCCGAGGCGGGGTAGCCACCGAGGCCCATCAGGGTCGAGGTGACGGGGAAGCGATCGGAGCCGGCCAGCTCGCGCAGCTCCTCGGCGGCGTTGGCGTTGATGACGCCGCCGCCGCTGTAGAAGATCGGCCGGCGGGCGTTGGCCAGCGCCTTGGCGGCGATGCGGATCTGTTTGATGTTGCCGTCGGTCGAGGGCTTGTAGCCGGGCAGCTCGACCGGCTCGGTGCGCGGCGTGTAATCGATGTCGGCGCGCGAAAGGTCTTGTGGGATGTCGAGCAGGACCGGCCCGGGCCGCCCGGTCGAGGCGACGTGGAAGGCCTCGTGCACGTACTCGGGGATCTGGCGGGCATCGGTGACCTGGAAGGAGTGCTTGACGAAGGGCAGCGTGGCGCCGAGGATGTCGGCCTCCTGGAAGCCGTCGGTGCCGATCAGGTCGGTCCGCACCTGGCCGGTGATGAAGACGGTCGGGACCGAGTCCAGCATCGCGTCGGCGATCGCCGTGATCAGATTGGTCGCGCCCGGGCCCGAGGTGGCGAAAGCGACCCCGACCCGGCCCGAGGCCTTGGCGTAGCCCTCGGCGGCGTGGCCGCCGCCCTGCTCGTGGCGGACCTGGACGTGGCGGAAGTCGGCGTCGACGAGGGCGTCGTAGGTCGGCAGGTTCGCCCCCCCGGGGATTCCGAAGACGTCTTTGACACCCTCGGCCTTCAGCGACTCCATCAACGTGTCCGCGGCTCTCATCGGACTGGCGATGGTACCAGTGGGCCTATGCCTGGCCAGCGGGCGATTTCGCCGGGTTCCAGCGGGTATGGGGATCGATCGAGCTCTCGATCGCGTTTCCCTTGTAGCGCTCGATGATGTGGATCATCGACTCGACCAGCTCCTCGCCCAGCAGCGTCGGCTCGAGGCCGAGGTCGAGCAGCTTGGTGTGGATCGCGTTGTAGTAGTGCTCTTCCTTCTCGACCCGGGGGTTCTCGTAGTGCTGGATCTCGACCGTGTAGCCGAGGTGCTCGCCGGCCTGCTTGACCAGCCCGGCCAGCTCCAGGACCGAGAACTGCTCGGTGAACTGGTTGAAGACGCGGAAATCGCCGCGCTCGGCGGGGTTGGCGACGGCCAGCTCGACGCAGGCGATCGTGTCGCGGATGTTGAGGAAGCCGCGGGTCTGGTGGCCGGCGCCGTAGACGGTCAGCGGATGGCCGATCACCGCCTGCAGGCAGAAGCGGTTGAGCACGGTGCCGAAGATCTCGTCGTAGTCGAAGCGGGTGATCAGACGCTCGTCGCCCTCGGTCTCGGCGGTGTCGATGCCGTAGACGACGCCCTGGTTGAGATCGGTGGCGCGCAGCCCCCAGACCCGGCAGGCGAAGTGGATGTTGGTCGAGTCGTGGACCTTCGAGCAGTGGTAGAGCGAGGCCGGCAGCTTCGGGAACGGCAGCGTGTCCTTGCGCCCCTTGTGCTCGATCTCGATGTAGCCCTCCTCGATATCGATGTCGGGCTGGCCGTACTCGCCCATCGTCCCCAGCTTGACCAGGTGGCAGTCGGGGACGTGGTCGCGGATCGCGAAGA
>Ga0193706_1000345_pt1 | contig 28488 bp, 23 predicted proteins | sample U3c1metaG_FD_160130 | JGI IMG/M metagenome (GOLD analysis project Ga0193706, IMG submission 160130) | Soil microbial communities from a riparian zone of the East river system, Colorado, United States - U3c1 | ecosystem: Environmental > Terrestrial > Soil > Riparian zone | place: USA: East River... | reverse complement strand
TACACGGTCACCAACCTCGGCTCGAGCAACGTCGACTGGACAGCCGGCTCGCCCTCGACCTGGCTTTCCATCGACCAGACTTCGGGAACGCTGCTGCCGGGCGATTCCGTCGACGTCACGGTTTCGATCGATCAGGCCGCGGCCATCTCGCTGGCAACAGGTGTCTACGCCAGCTCGGTCGCCTTCCACGACGCGCTTGCGGGAGATGTCGCGGTGCTCGCGACGCTGACTGTCAACGACCCGCCCGTGATTCCGCCGGACACGATGAGCACGGCCTCGCGAACCACGGGCGTCGCGCCGCTTTTGGTCGTGTTCGACGCGGTGGACACAGCCTCGCCGAGTTGGACGAGCGGTGTGGCCCAGCCGGCGAACGGCGACTTCGGATCCTTCCAGCACAGCTGGAACTTCGGCGACCTCAGCGGCGGAACCTGGCCCTTCAGCGGGCGGCCGCAGAACGAGGACACCGGGTACGTCGCAGCCCACGTCTTCGAGCAGCCCGGGACCTACGAGGTGACGCTGCACGTGCTCACCGCCGCGGACCAGGACATGGCCTACACGCAGAACATCACCGTGCTGCCCTTCACCGGCACGACGTACTACGTCTCCAGCTCGAGCGGCAACAACGGCAATTCCGGCACGAGCCAAGGCAGTCCGCTCGCGACTTTCGACGCCGGGATCGCGAAGAGCGCCAGCAACGTGCGCATCCTCTTCAAGCGCGGCGACAGCTTCCCGACCGCCGGGATCCGCACCATCAACAGCATCGGCCCGGGAATCGTCGGCGCCTATGGAACGGGAGCGAATCCAGTCGTCCTGACGAGCACGGCGACCAACGCGGATTCCACGCTCACGGTCAGGGGCAATGACTGGCGCATCACGGACCTCAACTTCGTCGGCGCTGGAGTCGGAGGCGACGACACCGGTCGCTCGATCAGCATCGGGACCACCGGAGGGAACAAGGTCCAGAATTTCCTGGCGCTCCGAGTCGGAGCCACGGGCTACGGAACGGGCATCGAGTGGCCGGACGCGTGGATCGGCGGCAACGTACCCGACTTCCAAGAGAACATCGGGATCGTCGACTGCCATCTTCATGATCTCGACCAGTACGGGATGTACGTGGGCGGCCTGCACCTGGCCGTGCTCGGCAACCGGGTCGAGAACATCACGCCGACCGGGGAACACATCCTGCGGATCTGGCACATGCACAAGAGCCTGGTCTCGCACAACTATCTCTCGACACCCGGCAACAACAAGCACGTCATCAAGCTGCACAACGCGATGGCCTACGGCGCTCCGGCAGCCAAGGACGGCGAGTACATCCACATCGCCGACAACGACATCCGCGGTGTCAGCCAGTGGTCCGTGGCGATCGGACCTCAACACGCCCAGGCAGACGAACGCATCCGGCAAGTGGTCTACGAGCGCAACCGCAGCCAGAACTCTGGCATCGACCTGATGATCTGGGCACGCAAAGTGACCGTCAGGAACAACGTCTTCAACGGCAGCATCACGCAACTGAATCCGACCGCGGTCTGGATCGGGCGGCGCGGGATCGAGCCGGCCTCCGACGACGTGCGGGTGTTCAACAACACGGTGTACCAAGCGGGGCACCCGTCGGTCATTTTCAACCCCTTCTATGTCGAGCCGGTCGTCACGACCATCACGATCGAGAACAACCTGGTCTGCATGCCCAACTCCGGCGTACCGATCCAGATGGTCGGCGGCACTCCTTCCGTGGGGGTCAACAACGTGATCGCCACCTCAGGTGACTTCGTGAACGCGGCCTTTGGAGACTTCCACCTCGCGCCGGGATCGATCGCGGTCGACGTGGCCATTGCCCTGAAAGAAGTTCGCGAGGACTTCGCGCGGGCGCTTCGACCGCTGCTGCCGGATCTCGGCGCCCTCGAGCAGTAGACGGCTCGCTCCACGCGGGACTTGGACCACGACGCTCAGCGCTCGCGCCGATCCGCGCTTCAGGCATCCGAACCGAAGAAGTGCTTGACGCGCATCCGGACGAGCTCGGGCTCCATCTGCGCCTCGTAACCGCTGGCTCGACGCTCGATCATCGACAACCAGGGATACTTCTGGTTCTTCAGCTTGAGCATCTCCACGGACATCTCGACTCGCCCGACACGCTTGGCCGGCACTCCCGCGACCACGTCGCCCTCGGCCACGTCGCTGCTCACCACCGACCCGACCGACACGATCGCGTTCGGGCCGATGGTGACATTCGGCAGGATGATGGCTCCATACCCGATATAGACATTGTCGCGGATCTCGATCTTCCCCACGTTGTCGAGCTTCAGCCCGTACGCATGGTTGATCATGTTCACGGAGCCATCGTGGCCGAAGATCGCGCAGTTCGAGATCCGCACGTTGTTCCCCATGCGGATGTAGGCACGATCCTCGATCAACGCGTGGGGATCGAGCCAGCAGTGATCCCCCATCGCATGGAAATCGCCGCGCTCGCGGAGCATCTCGGCCCATTCGCCGCCGTCGGGATGGACGAGCTTCCGGTAGAGCCCCTCGTATCGAGCATTGCGTATGGCGAGCGCGCGCCACAGCCCCGAGCCCATCCTCACGCGCTGGCTCCGTTCGAGACCAGGGTTCTGGAGTAGCGCACGATGCTGTCGATGCTGTCGAAATTCGCCAGCGTGATCTCGGCGGGCGGGATCGCGCGGCCGATCTTGCCTTCGACGAAGCCGACCAGATCCATGACGCTCAGCGAATCCAGCAGGCCGCCGGAGAAGAGTCCCGTTTCGTCCGTGAGCACGCCCTTGACGCCGAGCTGGGAAACGAGCTCGCTTCGGAGTGCTGTCCTTAATTCATTCATCGCGATGGCAGGGAAGGGTGCTACTGCGCCGGCCTTGCGTCGCCGCGCAGGGTACGTCGCAACAGTTTGCCCGAAGTAGTGCGAGGAAGTGTCTCCAACCAAGTGTATTGGACGGGAACTTTGTAGGACTCGAGTCGGGCGGCCACCCACTGGGACAGCTCGTCGAACGAGATCGTAGGCCCCCCCGAGGCTGCGACGAGGAAAGCGCCCACCACGTGTCCAGCGATCTTGCGCGGATCTGGAACACCCACGCAGGCGCATTCGCGGATCCCGGGATGCTCGCTGAGGACTCGCTCGACTTCTTCGGGGGAGACGTTGAATCCCCCGACCTTGATCATGTCGTCCATCCGACCGCTCAAGTAGATGAAGCCGTCCGCGTCGATGCGGGCCAGATCGCCGGTCGAGACCCAGCCATCCACGAAGGCCGCAGCCGTGGCCGAGGGATCGTCCCAATAGCCCGAGGAGATGTGCCGGCCCCCGATCCAGAGCGTGCCCAATTCTCCCGGCCGGCATTCCGAGCCGTCCTCGGCGCGGATGCTCATGCGCACGCCGGGCGCCGCCAGACCGACGCTTTCGAGATGGTCGCGGTGGCGGTGGAACTCGATGAACCCCGAGCGTGCCGCCTCGGTCAAGCCGTAGTGCATCCACAGGTCGGTCTTCGGCAGGAATTCCATCAAGGCCTGCTTGTGCTCCATCGGCATCGGCGCGCTGCCGATCTCGATGTATTTCAACTGCCCAGCGAGGCTTCCAAGCCCCCTCGTCCCGCTGCGAAGCAGGACCGCGAAGCCGGCCGGGACGCCTGCCAGGCCAACGGCATCGTGCTTCTGGATCGCGCCGAAGATCTCTCCGGGCAATCGGAAGCCGTCGATCAGCACGATCGTCCTGCCACCGAGGAGCCCGCAGCGCATGCGGCCCAGGCCAAAGGCGGCGTACAGCGGAAGCGGCAGGACTTCGGCATCTCCCTCGCGGCAGCGGATCACCGCATTGATGTGGTTGGCCGCGACCGCGATGTTCTCCTGGGTGAGCCGCACCCCCTTCGGTCGGCCGGTGGTGCCCGTGGTGAAGATCAAGTCGGCGAGCAGTTCCGGCGCAGGCGGCTCGTGGGCAAACCCCGTCTGGGGCAGGGCACCGAGTTCCTTGAGCTCCCGGATCCTCCCCAGCTCCGGATGGGCTTCGGCCTTCGCGCCGAAGACCAGTTTCGGCTGCGTGCGCGCGATCAACTCCTCTCGTCGACTCGTCGGCGAAAACGGATCGAAGGGAACGGCCACGGCGCCAAGCAGGTGAGCGGCGTAGTAACCGTAGGCAAATTCCGGGAGACTGAGCCCAGCCAGGAGCACGCGATCTCCCGTACGAACGCCCGAGTGTGCGAACTCGTCCGCGGCGGCAAGCACCCTCGTCCACAATTCGCCGTAGCTGACCCGAGCTTCGCCCGCCACCAGGGCAGCCCGCTCCGGCTGGAGCAACGCTCGCCGTCGCAACTCCTCGACCAGGGTCGTCATCGCAGCACCTGGCCCCCTGCCTCGCGGCGCGCCTTCGGCAATCCGTCGCAGGCTCCGGAGCTCATTTGGCTCGATGATACCTTGCGCCTCCAACTCCAAGGCAGGAGCTTTCGCATCGGTGTCGGAGCGCGGGTTTGCATGGAGATAAAGTCGCGTGCCCTGGGACGTTTGCGCCGCCAGGCAGGCTCAGCCCTCCAGCGGGATCAGCAACCCCTCACGAAAAACAGGCACGGTCTCGAAACAATCGAGCTGCGCGCAAAACCGGACATCGTCGGCATAGCCCAGCCCCACGAGGTTCCTTCCGGCATCGCTGGCGAAGAAGTCGGCCTCGAGCGCCGTCGCGAAAGGCGGCAGGTCGCCGTGCACCCTCGCCCCAGGCATGGCGCGCACGATCTCTCCGGCAGCGAGGGAATCCTCGATCGCATCCTGGTTGTTCCGACCCGCCATCAGCAGGGTGATCGGATGCCCATGCATCTGGGCCAGGCGTGTCGCCGCCGCGGCCACGGCGCGGCGGTTCAATGTCGTGCCGACGAGCACGATGGTCGCCTCGCTCACCGCACTCAACAGACACTCGACTCCGTTGGTGGTCGTCAGCACCAGGGTCTTGCCGGCATAGGATTGACCCAGGATCTCCGTCGGACTGTTGCCGTGCTTGACGTGCGGAAGCTTGCGCCCGCCGCGTTCGCCGGAAGTCACTTCACCGACGCATTCTTCGGGGCTGGCGACCGGTCGCACAGCGGCCATGCCGCTCTCCAGCGCCGTGACGATCGTGGCGCTGGCTCGCAAGGCGTCGATCAGGACCACGATGCCGCCGCGTTGGCGGGCTTCGATCGCACCGTGAACGCCCATCCCGAGAAATACCTCGAGGCCGGTGAGCTGCATCTCGGCGAACGTGTCGCCGCGCAGGCCGGTGCGAAGCGTCGCCAGGGACAAGGCCTCCTCGAAGGGGACATTCCCCAGGTTCACGTCGCGCCCGAAGGTTCGGATCATCCACAGCTGCTGCGCCTTGTGCGGCGCCTCGAATACCAAACGGTCCCGGCCGACACGCTCGACGATGCGGTGGATCAGCTCGCTGGCGGGTTTGCCGGTCCGATCGTAGATACCGACCGTTCCCGACTCGCGTGCCTCGAGGATGACTTTCTCGGCGCCCGCGTCGAGCTCGCGCAGGATCGCGTCGACCCTGTTCTCGAGGCTGAGTCGGGCATCGTCCTCCGGGTCCTTCTTGCCGACTTCGCTCCACACGCGCAGACCCTGCTTGCGCGCCTCTGCGATCAGTCCGAGCTTCTCTTCCTCCGACATCGGGTGGACGCCGTTCGAGACCTCGACCATGGCCAGGCCCAGATCGCGCGCGCCCTCGAGGAACTCGCGAACGCGATTCTGCGCGAAGGCGATCTCGAGGAACGTTCCCCCGCTGCAGCTGGGTATTCCCGCCTCGGAGTAGACCTCGACTTTCCGGCGCAGCGCCGCGGCCGGCATCAACCGCGCCGTGGCCCAACCGAGCTTGACCACGTCGATCCATTCCCCCGCCGTGGCGATGCGATCGGCGGCTTCGGCGGGACCCGTGCCCTTGTCCATGACGCTCGTGAGCGCCACCGAGCGCGGCTTGGGAGGCAGGGGCGGATGGGTGATTGCTTCGAAAGGATGCCGGGGAGTCATCGCGGCGAGGCGTTGGGAAAGCGGTTGCGCCTGTGGGAATGCAGGCATGGGAAGCACTCGCTTGCCTGATCCTACTCGGTGGGCTCGTCGGGACGCAGGGACGATTTTTCCCAGCGCGAGGCCCCGTACAGGGCGGATCCCGTGCTCGTGCATCCCAGGACGCCTCTCGCGCCAGCTGCAGCTTGCTCCGCAGCCGCGCACCACGCCGCGGAGTCGACTCCCCCGCGAGTCCCTCGGAGTATGCTTTGGCCGCACGGAGGACCTCCGCTCGGTCCGCGCCGACCCGCCATGGAACCAGGAACGATGAGTACCCTCCGCCCGCTCGACCTCGAACGCCTGCGCCACGAGTTCAAGACAGCGCGCCCCTTCCCGTTCATCAAGATCGACGACTTCCTCGATCCGGATTTCGCACGGGAGGTGGCCGCCTCCTATCCGAGCTACGAGGCCGCTTCGAAGCTAGGCAAGGGCTTCGAGAGCGCCAACGAGCACCTGAAAGTCCAGGTCACCGACAGCGCGCAATTCCCGCCCGCGGTGCGCAGGCTGCACGATGCCCTGGCCTCCCAGGAATTCCTGGACGCGCTGTCCTTCATCACCGGGATTCCAGGCCTGCTGGCCGATGAGTCGATGGTCGGAGGCGGAATGCACCAGACCGGCCCGCGAGGACGGCTGGACGTACACATCGATTTCAATTACCTGCGAGAAAAGCAGCTCCACAGACGCCTCAACATCCTGATCTACCTCAATCCGGTCTGGGATCGGGCATGGGGCGGCAGCGTCGAGCTCTGGGATCCCGAAGTGAAAGTGTGTCATCAATCGCTCGAGCCCATCCTGAATCGCTGCGTGATCTTCGAGACGAGCGAGATCAGTTTCCACGGAGTCGAGGCGGTCACATGTCCCCCCAACACGACGCGCAAGTCCTTCGCGGGCTACTACTACACCGCCGAAGCGCCGACGTCATGGAATGGGACGACGCACGACACGGTCTTCCGGGCACGCCCGAACGAACGCGTGAAAGGTTGGGTCGTGATGCCTCTCGAGCGCTTCGGAAAGGGCTGGAAGAGTTCGATGCGCACGCTGAAGCAGTCCGCCAAGCGGATCATCGGCCCCTGAGCGCGCTCCGACGCAGGCCGCGCGCACAAGGTCCCCACAACCGCGACGGTTGTGAACGGAAGCTGGCCACCCGGCCCGCGGTGCATCCGCTGCCCAACCCCCGGCTGCCCCGATGATTGCCATCGCCTACGTCGCGCTCTTCGCGATCCCGCTGCTCGCGGCCGTGATGATCCTGACGTACCGCGGCTCGACTCGCGTCGTGGCTATCGCGCTCATCGGCGGGTGGCTGGCCATGCCGTTGCTCCGAGTCACGTACGTCGGTCTCCCGACGATGGACAAGGAGTCGATGCTCGCGTTCAGCATCCTGCTCGCCACCTGGTTGGCGCGATTGGGATCGTACCCGCCGGTCAAGCTGCGCTGGTTCGATCTGCCGGTGATCGTGCTTTGCCTGGCACCGATCGCGTCGTCGCTGAGCAACCACCTCGGCCTCTACGACGGAGTTTCGCGCGCGGTTCGGCAGACGTTCATCTGGGGCGCACCCTACGCCATCGGACGGATGATCTGTGTCGATCGCGCATCGTTGATGGTCATCGGGCGTGTGCTGCTGATGGGAGTCGTCTGCTACACCCCGCTATGCCTGCTCGAGTCCCGACTCGCGCCCCAGTTGCACCAGTGGATCTATGGGATTCCGGGCCGAGTCGGATGGGAGAACGTCGGCTTCTACGGTCCGCTGAAGTGGAAGCCCACCGTGTTCCTGCAGTCGGCCCTGGAGCTCACTCCGCTGATGGGAATGGGTTTCCTGTTCGGGTGGTGGATGCTGTACCGGCGCAGGCTCGCGAGGGTTGGCATGTTCACCATGACCCAGCTGGCGGTGATCGCCCTGGTCGCCACCTTGATGGGTAAGTCCCTGGGGGGAGTGACTCTGACGTTTGCCGGCGTTTGCGTGCTGTACTTGGGCCACCGGTTTCAGACGCGCGCGTTCTTGATCGCCTTGATGGCGCTGGCGCCTCTCTACGCGATCACCAGGACGACGGGGATGTGGAACGGCAGAGCGCTGGTGGAGTTCATCGCGGAAAACGTCAGCGCGCGTCGCTCCGCGTCCCTCGACTATCGGATGGCCAACGAGGACATTCTCGTCGCGAAGGCACTCGAGCAACCGACTTTCGGTTGGGGCGGCTGGGGCAGAAATCGTGTGTACGACGAGGAAGGGCGGGACCGATCCGTCACGGACGGTCAGTGGGTCATCACATTCGGCACCGATGGACTCGTGGGTCTGATCTCATGGCTCGGCATTTTGCTGGTCCCGGCCTGGCTCATAGTCACGCGTTATTCATCCCGAACTGCTTGGACGGATCCGCAGAACGCAATCCTGCAGCTCGGCGCCGTTGTCCTCGCATTGCACTCGATCGACTGCCTGGCCAACGCAATGCCCAGCCCCATCTACTACTTGATTGCAGGAGGCCTATGCTCCGTGCTTCACAACGAGCGCCAACCGCGCCGGACTTCCGGTCGCAAGGGAAGCCAACTACAGAATCGTTCCGAGAAGCCTGCGGCGACTGCAACTTCGCTGCGCCTCGTATGAGTCGAGGCTCTCAGTTCGAGCTCACTCGCGAACATCGGCAATCGAGCCGCACTGTGGCCTTGTCGCGCTGGCGGCCGATAACCTGCGTCTCCTATGCGTCCCGATAACCAGAATCCCGGCACCGCTGTCAGGCGAGTAGCCATCGTCACACCGGCCTGGCCTCCGGGTGGTTCGCCCAACGGAGTCGTGACCTATGTCGTCGGGCTTCGCGCCGGGCTGTCGGCGGTTGGCATCGAGTCTCGCGTGTTCACGCCCAATCCGGGTGAGTCCGTGGGGAGCGACGTCGTCGATGTTCGGAAATTTGGGCCTTCCCCGTTCATCGGAGCCGCGTGCAGGTTGTACGAGTCGTTCACTCGAAGACGGATCGACCCCTGGTGGCGCGGGCGACGTCTCGCGGCGGCCCTTCGCCACACGCTGCGAGACACCCATCTCGATCTCCTGGAAATGGAGGAGTCGCTCGGCACTGCATGGCATCTGCGCCGGAGAAGCTCTCTGCCTATCGTCGTTCGTCTGCACGGTCCGTGGCTGGCCGTCGCCCCGGCAATGGGACTGACCCGCGATGCCAATTGCATCCGACGCGAGCACGCCGAGGGACGGGCGATCAAGGCCGCAGATGGCGTGTCCTCACCCTCGAGACACTGCCTGCAGCAAGTGCGCGAGCATTACGGCATCGACTTGCCGGATGCCGAGGTCATTCCCAACCCTACGGCGATACCGGAGCCTGGTTCCGGATGGACCTATGACTCCTGCGACAAACGATCGATCCTGTTCGTGGGAAGATTCGATCGCCTGAAGGGCGGCGACATTGTGATCGACGCTTTCAAGCAGATCGCGGAAGAGCGGCCCGAAGCCGAGCTCATTTTCGTGGGGATGGATCGCGGTGTCGTGGATGGAGCTGGCCGTACTCGATCGCTCGCGGAGTATCTCAGCGACCGCTTGTCCCCTGCGCAGATCGCGCGCGTGCATCAACTGGGCCAGCAACCGCAATCGAGCATCGGTGAGTTGCGGCGAAAGGCGCTGGTCACGATCGTGGCATCTCGATTCGAGAGTTTCTCGATGACGGCGTTGGAGGCCCTCAGTTTCGGCTGCCCGCTGGTGGCCTCGGACGTGGGCGGCATTCCAGAGATCGTGGTGGACGAAGAGAATGGCCTGCTCTTCAAGGACGGGGACTCGACCGGACTCGCGCGTCAAGTCCTCAGAATTTTCCGAGATCCTCAACTCGCGCAACGCCTGGGCAAGCACGGCGCTCGGGATGCAGCCGAGCGATATGCCCCGACGGTCGTGGGACGGCAGACGGGCGCGTTCTATGCTCGAGTTTGCGCGAAAGGACGTGGATGAGCACGGCACACGGATTTCAACGATCCGATCGCCAAGGCGCGCGCCTTGGACTTGGAGAGGTGGTCCGCTCGCGCTCGAGCTAGAAGATGGAGATACAACCCAGGACCTGCGTGGTCGTCTCGTACTGGAGCGGCAGGCATGTCAAGAAACTGCACAGGCTTCTCGACCAAATGCTCAAGTACGAGGCGGGCAGCCCGTTCCACGTGGTCGTCGTATGCAATGGCGGAGAGCAGCATCCCCTTTCCTTGCCGTCTCGGTTCGCAGTCCTGAATCCAAGGGTCCTGGCGCGGGAGAACACCCACTACAATCTCGGAGCGTGGGATTTTGGTTGGAGGAACGCGCCGGGATACGAGTATTACCTGTTTCTCCAGGACGACTGCCATCTCAAGCTCGCGGATTGGGTTTACGAGTTCGAGCACAGAATGGACCGAGATCCGGGTGTCGGGCTTCTTGGTGAGCTCGAGAGATCCTCGAACATGTCTTGGGAATTCCTTGCCAGTTACAACGGCATGAGTGTCGATCCCGCGACCGGCAAGGAAGCAAAGTCGATCGATCTCTTCCTCTCCACGCTTGAAAAACACGGCATCGACTCGGGTTCTCTTGGGACGCACCTTCCGTCGCTGGTCTTATTCACGAGTCGCCGTATTCTCGAGGAAATTGGAGGGTTTCCGTTCTTCGGCCCCTCCTACCAGGAAGCCGTCTGGACGGAAGTCGCGACTTCCAGACTGATCGTCGCAAAGGGCTATCGAATCTCGAAGGTGACGGACTTCCCCTTCTGCTTCATCGGGCACGATGAATGGAAACTATCGGGCAGCGACCGGCGAACGGGGATTCGCAGGACACTTCACGACGCTCTGGAGGGCGCCAAGCGTTGGCTCAAGGCAGTGTTGAGGATGAAGCAAAAGTCCCGTCGCAGCGCATGAACTGGTCCACGCCCTGGTTCTATCGACCTCGCGCGGCACACAGCGCCACGTGCCACGATTTCAGGCTGAGCGGTTCTGCCCTGAGGGCGCCTCTCGCATGTCTGCGCGCAGTTTCGACATGGCCATTTTGTAGCGCCCACCAAGCCCACTTGCGGAGGTTGTCGGCAAGCGTCTGAGGTGCTTCCTCCGCGGAGGAATAGACCCGATCCTTCGGAGGAGGGAGACCTCGTCGTTCCGCTGCCGACACCGCTGCCCGGTACACCGCATCGCGTTGACGCGCACCATGCAGGTGGCCCACGCTCTCCACGTGGAAACGGTAGGAGAGCAGTTCCTGAGGAAGATTCGCCAGGCGACCAACCTCAGCCAGGCGAAGGAAGAGATCGGCATCCTCGGCAGGCCAGTACTCCGTCCGGTACGACCCGATCTTGTCGAGAGCCGAAGCCCGGATCAGGACTGTTGGATGGCAAATCGCCGCGCCGCCCCCGATGGTCAGGTGCCAGGCATCGATGGCCTCGTGGTCGATGGGCTTGGGAATCGTCATCAGCGGGAATCCATCGGGATCGATGACTGTTACGGAGGATCCGACCGCCACCAGGGATGGGTCCACGCGCAACGCGGCCATCTGCAAAGCGAACCGGTCCCCTCGTGCGATGTCGTCTGCATCCATGCGAGCGATGAACTCACCTTGAGCCTTGGCAAGCATCTCATTCAGCGCGATGACGTACCCGGTGTTAGGCCGGCTGATGATGCGGATGCGATCGTCTCGTGCCTCGAAGCTGCGCAGGATCGACAACGAGGTGTCCGTCGAGCCATCGTCCGTGATCAGGAATTCGAAGTCTCGAAAGGTCTGCGCCAGAATGCTCTCGACTGCCCGAGCGACATAGCGCTCAGCGTTGTACACCGGCATCAACACCGAAATCGTGCTAGTCACGACGGCGATGAGACGCGCAGGGGCGAGATGAATCCGAGCTGGGATCGGCTGCTCGCCATGCTCATCCTCCAAGCGCAGGCGCAGTCTGAGTATCGTGCTCGATCTCGAATGTGGCGGGCCACCACAACGCGGATGAGCCCAGAGGCGGAGTCTTCGCTTGCCCCCAGAGATCGTGCGCAACGACCTCGAATTGAAGCGAGTCGAGAAGGATGTGGCTATCCGCCGCATCATTCCCGATCCAGAGCGAAATCTGATATCGCCCTGGCATCAGCGGAACCATGCCGAGCCGACACGAGATGATGCCCGCCCGTGCCGGGCGCTCCAACGGCGCGTCCGCCTGGTATCTGTTGTTCGCCCCGACGAGTCGTGTCCCCAAAGAATCGGACAGCACCCAGCCGAAACGCGGCATGCGGATCGCCGGGTCGGCGCCGAAGTGGATGCGTAAGGTCAGCTCGTCACCCATGCGGATTGGGCGACCCACCGCCTCCGCCGAGAACACTTCGGCCCTACGGAACCAGACCGGCGCGCCCATCGGCCGCTTCGCTTCGATCGAATTCCGCTCTCCTTCGACACTGGCTGCCAGATAGCGTTGCACGATGTCACCGACAGGCCCGATCGCTACCAGCCTTCCCTTCTGCAGCATGAGAGCCGTTTTGCAGAGCGCATGAACCGCCGCCATGTTGTGGCTCACGAACACCACGGTTCGACCGCTTCCCCCCTGCGCGACTTCTCGCATCTTGCCGAGGCATTTCTTCTGAAACTCGGCGTCGCCGACCGCCAGTACTTCGTCGACGATCAGGATCTCTGGCTCGAGGTGCGCTGCCACCGCGAAAGCGAGACGCACGTACATGCCCGAGGAATAGCGCTTTACCGGTGTGTCGAGGAATTTCTCGACCTCGGCGAATGACACGATCTCGTCGAATTTGGATTCGATTTCGCGTCGCTTCATCCCGAGGATCGAACCGTTGAGATAAATGTTCTCGCGGCCCGTCAATTCGGGATGGAAGCCAGTGCCGACCTCGAGCAGCGACGCCACCCTGCCCCGAAGAAGTACTTGCCCTCGTGTGGGCTCCACGATTCGGCTGAGCACCTTGAGAAGCGTGCTCTTTCCCGCCCCGTTTCGGCCGATGATGCCGATCACATCTCCTTGGCCGACTTCGAAGGAAATGTCTTGCAGCGCCCAGAATTCCTCCTGCTCGGGAATCTGCTCCCCCATGCGGTGGAGTTTTCGAACCGGGGCAAGCACGAGACTCTTGATCAGCTCCTGGAACGTCTCTGTCCGACGCTGGGTAGCTCCCAGCCGGTACATTTTTCCGAGCCCCTCGACGGTGATCGCAGAGGGACTCACGCGATGTCGGCGAAGCGCCGCTCCATCTTCCTGAAATAGAACATGCCGAGCAGGAAGACGCCGACCGACGACGCGGCCGAGACACCGAGAGTCGGCAGATCAAAAGGGCGGTCGAGCAATGCAGCGCGGAATCCGTCGATGATTCCGCCGAGCGGGTTGAGCGCCAGCACCCACCGATACTCCTCCGGAACCAGCTTCACGGGGTAGATCACCGGACTCGCGTACATCCAGACTTGCATCATGAATGGAACCACGAAGCGAAAGTCGCGGTAGCTGACGGTCAACGCAGCCAACATCAACCCGACGCCAAGAGCTGCAACCACCGTCATCAGGACGAGCAGGGGAAGGAACACGATCCCCCAACCCGGAACCTGCTGATACCAGACCATGAGCACCGCGAAGACTCCGAACGAGATCGAGAGATCGACCAGGGCGCCGCCGACTGGCGCCGCAGGGACGAAAAGTCGCGGCAGGTAGATCTTCGTCAGGAGCGCTTCCTGGCTGATCAAACTCTGGGCCGCCTGGGTCACGCTCGTCGAGAAGAACGTCCACGGGAGCAGTCCGGCGTAGACGAACACGGCGTAGGGAACGTCCTCCGACGGGATCTTCGCGAACCGGCCGAAGATCAGCGTGAAGATCAACATCGCGAAGACCGGCTGAAGCACGGCCCATGCGACGCCTAGAACGGTCTGCTTGTAGCGGACTTTGATGTCCCGCTGGACGAGGAAACCCAACAGCTCGCGGTGCTCCCACAATTCCGCCCAGTCGACGGCGATCCAGCCGCGCCGGGCCCGGATCACGCTGACATGTCCGCTGCCGCCGCCAGCTTGGGGGACGGACGTCTGATGCGATTGGGGGTCCACGCGCTCCGCCGTTGTCGTCGGAGAGGGATCGACAACTGGATTCTCGGCGGGGAATGTCATGAACGGGGCTCGAGCGTGCCTAGCCTAGCAAGTGCGAACTGCGCGCAAACTCCCCTTGCCGGGCCCACCGCACCATCAGGTCCAGGGATCCAATTCCGTCGGGCCAGGCCGCGCGTCGCTTCAGCGCACCGCTTCGTGCAGCCTGCAGACTTCGGCGCGGAATGCGACCAGATCGAAGGCGCCGCCCGGCCGTGTCACACGCGTCCGCGTGATGTCGATGCGCCCCATGCGCAAAGGATCCCGCGGATGCAGACCCTCGGGCGGCTCCGTGGTGCAGGCGTATCGATAGCCGGCGCGGCCCGTGGCGGTGACGACACGCGCGTCATGGGATCCGTCGGGGTAGCAGAAGCCGGGCACTGGCGCGCCGATCCACTTCTGAAGTTTCTCGCGCGACTCCCGCAATACCTCTTCCAGTTCCGCGTCCGTCGCCAGAGGCAGGATCTCGTGGCTTGCGGAGTGCGAGCCGATCTCGTGGCCGCGGCGGGCGAGCGCTGCCACCTGCTCGATCCGCATGGGCCGATAGAGCGCGCCACTCTTGGCTCCGTCGTCTCCTGCGGCGAGCTGTTCCACGAAAGCCGTCCGGCGTTGATGGGGAGTGAGCTTCAGTGCCTCGATCCAGGCGCGCAGGCGGTTCTCCTCGATCTCACGGGCCGTGGGCGGAACGATTTCGTGGGCTCGAGCGGCGGAGAGAAGCGCGTCGTCCGTGGCTTTGCGCACGGCTCCGACCGCGAGGTCGAACCACATGAGCTCGCCTGATTCGACGAAGTTGGAGGTCACGAAGAACGTCGCGCGCAGACCCTTGGCCTCGAGGATCGGGGCGACGATCTCGAAGTTGTCCCAGTAGCCGTCGTCGAAGGTGATCGCGACCAGCGGTTTCGAGCGCGGTCGATTGAGGGCGTCGAGGGCGGCTGATAGCGGCAGCACTTCCGCATGGTCCGCGAGCCAGGCGACTTGCTCGGCGAACATCGAGTCCGGCATCACCAGCGATGGAAAGGGATAGCCTTCGCACTGCTTTTCGCTCAAGACGCGGTGGTAGGTGAGCACCGTCAAGCCGGCCTGCATGCGCGCTTCGAGCCAGCGCAGCACGCCGAACCAGCGGGCGCCATGATCCAGCACCACGCGAATCTGCCGGCGCATCGTCACGGTCAAGCGCGCCTCTCCGGGCGCGGCGCGTCCTTCTCAGATGCGGCGGAGCTCTGCGGGTGTCGAGGTCCGGACGGATTCTTCGTCGAGAGCCCGCGATCTGGGGACACGATCGGACTGCGCGAATAGGTCCAGGATGCCGAGAGCATGGCGAGAGTCTAGTGCCAGGGAATATGGAAACATCGGGCTCTTCGTCACTCCTTACCTGGTTCTCCCCTACCCGAGGAAGCGAGAAAGCCGCGCCGACCTGCGAGCTCGCAGGATACAGGAGACCGCGCAGAGTCACCAATCGGAACGTAGAGGCGCCCGAGGCGACAGCGGCGGTGCGTCCCGACGTGGCGCCTGCATGCGGGCACCCATAGACTGTTGGAGCGCCATCGCCTGTGGCCGGTCAGCGAAGCGTTCTCAGCTCTCGCGACGCTCCATGACGCACCAGATTCTCCCCAAATCCTGCCGAGTGCACCGGCCCTGCGCATGAACGCCGCGGCGAGCCCTCAGCCGAGCGCGTCCTACCTGCTGATCACGCCCTGCCGCGACGAGGCGGCCTACGCCCGGCGCTCGATCGAGAGCGTGCTGCGCCAGACTGTCCGGCCTGCCCATTGGCTGATCGTCGACGACGGCTCGAGCGATGACACGCCAGGGCTCCTGCGTGAATACGCGGCGCAGCACCCTTGGATCGAGATCCTGCGCCGCGAGGACCGCGGTGGGCGCAGCGTCGGGCCGGGCGTCATCGATGCGTTCTACGCCGGCTACGCGGTCGCCCATCCGGAGCGCTTCGAGTTCGTGTGCAAGTTGGATCTCGACCTCGATCTGCCGCCGCGATACTTCGAGATCCTGATCCAGCGCATGCGGGAAGAACCGCGCCTCGGCACGTGCAGCGGAAAGGCCTACTTCGAGGTTTTGGGCTCTGGACTGGTGAGCGAAGGCTGCGGTGACGAGATGTCGGTCGGCATGACCAAGTTCTACCGCCGCCAATGCTTCGAGCAGATCGGTGGATTCGTGCGCGGCGTCATGTGGGATGGGATCGATTGCCACAAGGCGCGCATGCTGGGCTGGAAGGCATGCAGCTGGGACGATCCGGAGCTGCGCTTCGTGCATTTGCGACCCATGGGTTCCAGCCACAAGGGGATCGTGCATGGACGCGCCCGCCACGGGCGAGGCCAGTACTTCATGGGTACGGGGCTGGCGTATATGACCGCCAGCGCGCTGTACCGCATGGGCCATCGACCGTGGATCGTCGGCGGTGCGAGCATGTGGGGCGGGTACGTGGCGGCTTGGAAGGAACGAGCGCCGCGGCTGGACGATCCGGCGCTGCGCAGCTTCATCCGGCGCTACCAATGGCAGTGCCTGTGGAAAGGGAAGGCGCGTGCGACGCGCGAGCTCGATGCGCGGCAGGCGGCGGCATGGCAAGCTCCGGCCGCCCGACCATGAGCGACCCCGCTGCACCCGCCGCGCGCGCTGGCGCAGTGCCGACGATCCAGTTGTTGGGTATCGAGGTCCACGCGATCAGCGAAGCGGGCTGCGTCGAGCGCATCGTGGAGGATGTTGCGGCCGGTCGCGGCGGCTGGGTCGTGACGCCCAACCTCGATCACCTGCGGCGCATGGTGCGCGAGCGCGAGTTCCGCGAGCTGTGCTCCCGTGCCGATCTGCGGGTCCCGGACGGGATGCCGCTGATCTGGGCCGCGGCGTTGCAAGGCACGCCGCTGCCAGAGCGGGTCGCCGGATCCAACCTGATCTGGAGCCTCAACCGCGCGGCAGCCGAGCGTGGGCTCTGCGTGTTCCTCCTGGGCGGCGACCCGGGCACGGCCGACCAGGCGGCTGCGGTGCTGCGCGAGCGCTTTCCCGGACTGCAAGTGGTCGGAACCCACTGTCCAGCGCCTGGATTCGAGAAGGAGCCGACGCGGATGCAAGCGCTGATCGACGCTCTGGAACTCGGCGCGCCGCAAATCGTGTTCGTCGCGCTCGGTTCACCGAAGCAGGAGCTCTTGATCGAAGCCTTGCGCGCACGCTGGCCGCGAGCCTGGTGGCTGGGCGTAGGCATCAGTTTCAGCTTCGTCACCGGAGCCGTGAGGCGCGCGCCGGTCTGGATGCAGAAGCTCGGGATCGAATGGCTGCACCGACTGGCGCAGGATCCGCGCCGTTTGTTCCGGCGCTACGTCATCGACGGGCTGCCCTTTGCCTTCGTGCTGCTGACGTCGAGCGCCTGGAGCCGTTTGAGTGGTCGGAGAGCTTCCAAGCCTGCAAATTGACGCGCGTCCCGCCCTTCGAGCTCGAGAGTTCGCAATCAGGCGCGCCGGCGCACGACGCGGCACCCCGCTGCTTGCTTACACTCGCCTGCTGCGATGTTGTTCCATGCGAGCCTGGCCGATACCGGAGCGGACGGGCGCTGGTCCATCGGCATCGGCGACCCGACGCCGATCGGTTGGTTGACGGTCGTGGGCTACGGGCTCGCCGCGTGCTTCGCCTTCGGCGCTTGCCGCAGGGCTCGCCGCGAGGCGTCCGGGCTGCGCGATGGCGACGCCGCGCGAGCCGGGAATGAGCGCCGGATGGTCGGGTTGTGGCTGATCGCTTGCGTCGTGATGGCGCTGCTCGGCGTGAACAAGCAGCTCGACCTGCAATCTCTGATGACGCAAAGCCTCCGCGATCTGGCGCGGTCTCAGGGCTGGTACGAGAATCGGCGTGAATACCAGCAGGCTTTCATCGCGGTCGTCGCGATCGCCGCGGTGGTTTCGGTATGCGTCACCGTCCTGGCCTTGCGGCCTGTTCTGCACCGCGCCTGGCTGACCGTCTTCGGACTGACCTGGATCGTCACCTTCGTGTTGATCCGCGCGGCGTCTTTCCACCACGTCGATCGCTTCCTTCGCGGCGGCAATGTGCGCTGGAACTGGGTGCTCGAGCTGGGAGGAATCGCGATGGTCGGTGTCGCGGGATACCGAGCTGCGCGCGAGCGTCCGGCCCCCAACCGGCGCGATGTCTGAGGCGAAACCTCAGCTCACCCGCGAGTGATCCGCTTGGGGGTGATCGCAAGACTGGGACGATTCCCGCCCGCTGCGCCGACTGCTCCGCTCCCGGCCGAGCGCTGCTTTCCTGGCCATTCGTGCTCGCCAGGGGCCCCGGAGTATAGTTCCCCTGCTCCCTGGTACCGGTGGTCCTTCCCGCCGCCGCGTGGTCGCAGGGGCCGCTCGATTCTGTTGGTAAGGTCCCGTTGAGCCGAATGTCGATGGTCATTCCCGACCTGCCTCGCAAATTCGTGAACTCTCGCCCCCTGAGAACCCACCCGCGACCCGAAGGCTCCTTCGTGGTCCCCTGCATGTCCCGAACCTCCGGTAAGGCCAACGTGGCAGGTTCGCTGGGACTTCGCAGGTTCGCCGCGCAACTCGCGGCAGCCCTGGGTCTGCTGCTCAGCCTGTGCCTGGGCGGATGCAAGACTGCCGGTCCCTCGATGAACTCCATGATCGATGAGATCAACGCGACCTACGAATGGTCGCCGGACATCGTCGCCATCGGAGACGTGCTCAACCTGCGCTTCTCCGAGAGCCCCATGTGGGACCACTCGGTGACGGTGCGGCCGGACGGCACGGCGACTTTCCTGGGCCTGCCGATCATGTCCGTGGCGGGGATGCGTTTCGACGCGCTCGAAGCTCGCCTGGTGCAGACCTACAGCCCCAAGTTCTCCGCTCCTCCGGGTATCGCAGTCCAGCTGGCGGTGCGCGAGAAGCAGCATGTCGTGGTCATGGGCGAAGTCACGAAGCCTGGCGAGGTGGTGCTCGACGCCCGCATGAATTTCCACGAAGCCCTGGCCCTGGCCGGGGGTCCGCTCAAGGAGACCGCGTACCTGGAGAACACCCTCTTGATCCGCTGGGTCTCGGCCGAGGCGCGCCAGCGCATCTGGATGTTCGACGCCAGCCGGGACGAGTGGAAAAACGGCGCCGCGCTCCGGTTGCAGCCCGACGACGTGCTCTTCGTGCCCAACACTTCGATCGACGTCCTCGACACCTGGGTGGATCAATACATCCGGCAGTTGATCCCGGTTCCCTACCTCATTCCCACGGTCAACTGAGCCATGGTCGACGATTCGAATTTCGACTTGGAAGGGCTCTCCGAGGAGAAGGCACCCGATCCGATCGAGACCCTGGTGATGCCGATCTGGCGAGCCAGGTGGTGGGTGCTCGCCGCCGGCTTCGCCGGGCTGTGCTTCGGCGCGTTCCAAGCGGCGATCAAGATCAACACCTTCGATTCCACGGGAAAACTCCTGGTGCGCGGAGGGATCCGCGAATCGGCGACTCCGGAGTCGTTGGTGGTCACGGGCGGAACCGGTGGACAGGCCAATGCGCGCGAGACGATGGCCAACGAGATCCACCTGCTCTCCGATCCTGAAGTGTTCCGGCGCGTGGTCGCCCTGGTCGGACCGGACAAGATCCTCGCTTCCTACGATCCCAGCGCGAGCGACGGGCCGGACACGCCCTTCCTCGATCGCATGCTGCACAGCTTCCAGACGCGCTGGTCCGCTTCCGGAGATTCGGATTCCGACGCGGGCGGCCATCCGCCGGACCGCTGCGAGGACTGCGCGCGCATCGCCGAGCAAGTGGTGGCGAGGTCGATGACGGTGCAGCCCGAGGCCGGCTCCAGCATCTTCACCGTCACCTACACGGCGCACACGCCGCGGCTCGCGTCGGAAGTGGCCAACGCATTCCTCAAGGCTGCGATTGCCCACCACCGCGATTTCTTCCGCGGCGGTCACGAGCTCGAGTTGATCAACCAGCGGTTGCACGAAGCCCAGGCGGAACTCAACGCGGTCGATCTCGCTCGGGCGACGTTCCACAACGAATGCGGCGTGTACGACATCATCGCGCAGAGCAGCGAGATCATGCAGGAGCTCGCGGCTCTCGAGGCCGAGATCGTGGCGGGGAATGCAACCGAGGCCGGGCTGCGCGGGAAGAAGGACTTCCTCGACCAGGCGATCGCGAGCGAGCCGATCAAGCTCGCGACCACCACGGAGCAGCCGCGTGTCCCGAACCCGACGCACAATTTCCTGATGCAGCAGAAACTGCAGCTCGAGCTGGCGCCGGTCGCCGACTCCGCCGGCAGCGTGCAGAAGCTGGAACAGCTCAAGGCGCAACGCGCGGAGCAGCTCAGCCAGTTGGAGAGCCGGCTGGCGATCGAGCCTGAATTCATCCAGATGGCGCCGCTGCGCCAGCTCGGACCCAATCCTCAGTTTCAATTGCTGGTGCAACAGGCGCGCGACACGGAGAGCGATCTGTTCGCCCTGAAGCAGAGCCAGGACATCCGGCGCGCGCGCGTCGCCGAATTGCGCGAGGAGCGCTTGCATCTGGAATCGTGTCGGGGTCAAGCGAACTCGCTGGACCGCGACTACGAATCGGCCACGCTGCGTCTGGCGCAGTGCACGCAAGCCCACGAAAAGCTCACGCTGCTTAATACCCTCGACCAGTCCGAGCTCACCAATCTGCTGGTGCTGCAGACTGCCAACTTGCCGCTCACGAAGAGCGGTCCCAAGCGCGGTCGGATCGTCCTGATCGGCGGGATCCTCGGAGCCGCTGCGGGCGCTGGAGTCGCGCTGCTGCTCGCCAAATTGAACCGTCGCGTCCGCCGGCCAGATGACCTCGCCAAGTGGGCCGGCGTGCCGGTGCTCGAAACCGTGCCCGAGGCCGATCTGCCTCGACCCAAGCGCGCACTCGTACCGTGACGCTGGTCTTGCCAAGCCCGGCCTTTCGTCCTGGACCGCCGCCGGCCACTGTTCCGCTCGGCGCCTCGCTGGTAGCCCTCGACTCGACCATCACATCGATCTGGACCACGCTCAGGCCGACGGCTTCGAGGGAAACGATGGATCGCCTGGCTTTCGTGAGCGCGCGCCACGGAGAAGGGACGACGACGCTCGCGAGCTGCGCGGCGATCGGCCTTGCGCGCTACACCAAGCTCAAGATCCTGCTCGTCGAGGGCAATTCCTACGGCCAGAGCCTGCTGGCGAAATTCGAGCTGGCGGACGCGCCGACCTTGCACGACGTGATCGCCGGACGGATCGCCCCGAGGGACGCTTTGCTCGAGACGGATGTCCCCAGGCTGCAGCTCCTCGGCCTGGGCCTGACGGGGGCCTCAGGCGCCTTGACGGTCGGGCGGGCGGAATGGGAAGCCATCCTGGGCGAGGTGAGCCAAGGCGTGGGCTACGTGATCCTGGACGCAGCCCCCTTCCTCGACCGGCCCCAGGCCCGCCTGGTGCTGGAGCCCTTCCCGCGGGTGGTCATCGTTGCGCGGGCAGGTTCTGCCGAGCGCGGGGACATGCAGACCCTGACGCAAGGCCTGCGCCGCCTGGGTCTGGATCCGCTTGGGGCGGTTCTGAACCGCTTTCAGTAAGGAGCGTTCCCAGAAATGAAACTTCTGGGGTACCCTTGGGTAGATTTGCATCCATGACAGCCAGATGATGCGTCCTACCCGCGACCAAGTTGACCAGTCAGTGATATCAGGTAGTATTTCTTCGTCCTAACGGCGTCTTCATCTTCCCATGGAGACCTGTCTGGCTCCCGACCGCTCCACGAAACCCGCCCTTTTGGGCTAGCTCGCATATGTCCCTTGCCAACTGGTTTTCTCGGTCGCTGCTTCGTAGGCGCGCACACAGCAGTTCTCCCTTGCCCGGGGTACTGAAGCAAAGCGAACTCCGACTCTGCATCGAGCGCGAACGCGCTCGCGCGGATCGGACGGACTCGCCCCTTTCTCTGGTTCTGATCGAGTTGTCCGAGGCGCAGTTGCGCAGCGACTCGCCAATGCACTTTCCTGTGGTGATCGCGCGGCGCCTGCGATGCACCGATGCTGTCGGCTGGTTCGACGACATCACGCTGGGCATCCTCTTGCCGGAAACCGACCACCCCGGGGCCGTGCAGGTGTCGAACGAATTGCGCGAAAATCTGAGCGCCGCCACGGCAGGCGCCCATTGGCGAATCCTGGCCTATCCCGAGAGCCAGCCTTGCGCTCCCAAGCGAGTGCAAGGCGCAGCGATGTCGCGCCGTATCCCCCAGGAAGATGCACGACACCGCGAAGTCGAGGCCCAAGCCTCGACACCTTGGGCTGTGGTCAATTCCGCGACTTCCAACGAGTTGGCCAGCGTGGGAATCGCGAGTTCCAATCTGGCAGCGGCGAGGATCGGCTTGCGCGAGGCCTCCATCCCGCAGCCCGAACCCCTTCGCGCAGTCCTGACAGTGCCGACTTCCGGAGCGAAGCGGACCCTCGACATCTTCGGCGCCGCCCTGGGGCTCCTAGCCCTGGCCCCGGTGATGGCCTCGGCAGCGGTGGCGGTCCGCGTTTCCTCACCGGGCCCGATCTTCTTCACCCAGCAACGGGCGGGTCCGGATGGCCGCAGTTTCACGTTCTACAAGTTCCGGACGATGCAGGTCGACGCAGAGCAGCGCAAGAAGGAGCTGCTCCAGTTCAACGAGCAATCCGGGCCCGTTTTCAAGATTGCGGCCGATCCGCGGATCACGCGCGTGGGCCGAATCCTGCGCAAGGCCTCGATCGACGAATTGCCCCAATTGTGGAACGTCCTGATCGGCGATATGTCCCTTGTCGGACCCCGCCCACCGATCGCGGCCGAAGTGAGCGAGTACGAGCCCTGGCAGCACCGCCGCCTCGAGATTCGCGGCGGACTGACTTGCATCTGGCAGGTCAGCGGCCGCAGCGCGATCAAGTTCGACGATTGGGTCCGGCTGGATCTGAAGTACGCGAGGACCAGCTCGTTCAAGAACGACATGGTGATCCTGCTCAAGACCATCCCTGCCGTTCTCACCGGGCGGGGAGCCCACTGAGCCGATCATGGGAAAGCCCATTTCTGCATCCAAACATGCGGATTTTCATTTTTCGGCGCCAGCGCCAACCCAGACATCGGGTTCAACGGGTACAGTAGAGATCATGAACGTATTGCAATCCTGGTCCAGAACGACGCGCGTGAGCGCGGCCCTGCTCTCGTTCACGGCGCTCGCGGCAGCGGCTCCGATCGGCAAAACTCCTCCGCCGAATCCGCTCACCGCACCCGAGATCGGTCCGGGACTGTTGGTGTGTGCGATTGTTCTGGCGGTTGGAAGCCTGCTGATCCTCACCGACTGGCTGCACAAGCGCGCGCGCGCCTCCTAACGAGCAGGGCTGAGTCAGCCCTGCAGATCCGGAATCTCCCCTACAGAGCGGGAGATTCTTCTTTTCAGGCTTCCGGGTTTGCTGGCAGGATCCGGTCCGGCGGCCGGACGGGAAACCGACTTCAAGGCCCTGCGGAGTGCCGACGATAGAGTCGATCCACCGATGACTCCTTCGCCTGAGCAGACGCGGGCCGGGCCGCGTCGCGTCTCGCGGGTCGTCCTCGCTTGCGGCGCACTGCTCGCAGCGGAATTCCTGGCCCTCATGCTGCGGTTCACCACGGCAGCATTTGACGGAGCCTCGCAGCAATGGGGTCAGGTGCTGCTGCGCAGCACGGTCCTGCCGCAGCTGGCCCTGACCTGCGCGACAGGCGTCGCACTGTTCAGCGGAAGCGTTCTCGAGCGGGAACTGCGCGCCATGCGCGACACGCTCCAGCCGCGTGCTAGCCGAGTGCCTGCACTCGCACTCCAGCTCTTCTGTTTCGCTCTGCTGTACTTTGCGACCTGGCAGGTCTTCGAAGTGCATGTCCCGGATGCCGCGGCGCCCTGGGCTTGGATCTGCGTGTGGGTGATCGCCGCCTCCGCGACCGTGGTGACAGGCGCCGGCCTATTCCTCTCCGGTCGCGATCTGATCCTGTTGGCACGCCGGACGAAGAAGTCGGTCGGCATCGCGGTCGCGATCGGAGTGATCGCCTGGATTCTGGGCTTCGTCAGCGCGAACGAGCTGCGACTTCCACTGCGAACGCCGACACTCTGGCTTTCGCGCAACATCCTTGCGCTGTTCAGCGATGACGTGGCCGTCGACGTCTCGCAGTTCGTGTTCGGCACCACGAAGTTCGCCGTGCAAATTGCGCCGCAATGCTCCGGTCTGGACGGAATCGGATTGCTCTTGGCATTCACCCTGGCCTATCTCTGGATCGCGCGCGACTCCCTGCGTTTCCCCCACGCATTCTTGATCCCTGTCCTGGGGATGGTCGCGGCCTGGGTCTTCAATTCCTTGCGACTCGCGGGCCTGGTCGCCATCGGCAGCTGGATCTCGCCCGACCTCGCCGTCGGAGGTTTTCACACGCTCGCGGGGTTGATCGCTTTCTGCGGGATTTCCTTGGGGATCGTCTGGTGGTCGCAGCGCTCGGCCTACTTCCGTTCGGAGCGTTCGATCCAGATTGCCATCCCGGCCGAGCGCAACCTGACCCTGGCGCTGCTTGGCCCCTTCCTGGTGTTCATGGCTTGCGGCGCGCTGCTCAACTTCTTCGCCCACACCCGCGCGCAGATGTATCCGCTGCAGCCTCTCGCCGCGGTTGCCGCGCTGCTCCTGTTGCGACGCGCCTACGCGCGACCTGAGCTGCGCGCCCCTTGGACAGGAATCGTCGCGGGAACCCTCGCGTTCGCCGTCTGGAGTCTTTTCGCTCCCACGAACACGCCGGGGCCCGCCGCAGAGAATTCGCATCTGGTCCCCGGCGACCTGGAAGCCAGCTCTCGAGCCATCTGGATCGCCGCGCGCGTGATCGGCTACGGGCTGGTCACGCCCCTGATCGAGGAGTTGGCCTTTCGTTCCTATCTGCTGCGGCGATTGACTTCCCGCGACTTCGAGCACGTGCCGCTGACCGGCTTCTCGTGGACCGCTCTGGTCGCCTCGTCGATGATCTTCGGAGCTCTGCACGAGTCCTGGGCACGGGCAGCGATCGCGGGAATGATCTATGGCCTGGCCATGCGCAGGCGAGGACGCGTCTCCGACGCAGTCATCGCGCACGCGACGACCAATCTGCTGCTCCTGACGCAAGCCTTCGTCCGCCAGGACTGGGCGCTGCTCGGCTGATCCGGGACCGGGCGTCCGGATCGGGGCAGCAGATTGGGCGCGACGACAGCGATGTGCGCCGGTAGCGTACCGCCATGCCCGCCGACGACTTGGAAGCTGATCCCAGCGCTCGACCTCGCAGCTCGCGCTGGAAAAGAATTGCGCGCGGTGTGCTGCTCCTCGTCGTGCTCACCTTCGTGATCGCGGAGATCGCGACGCGCGCGCTCACGCACGCAGGCGACAGCGAGATGGCGATGATCGGGCGCTTCACGCTGCTGCCCTTGCGACCCGAGCGCGCGGCCCTGGAGAAATGGCAGGCGGACCGAATCACACCGTCGTATGTGGTGGAAGATCCGCTGCTCGGCTGGACCATCAAGCCCGGTGGATCCTCCGACATGTACCAGGCCAATTCGCAGGGCCTTCGCGCCGCCGCCGAGCGCAGCTACTCCGCGGAAATTCCGGCTGGAAAAGTCCGAGTCCTGGCGCTGGGCGATTCCTTCACGCACGGCGATGAAGTGGGCTTGAAGGATTCCTGGCCGCATCTTCTGGAGTCGAAACGCGACGACCTCGAGGTGCTCAACCTGGGCGTGCCAGGTTACGCCACCGATCAAGCGCTCCTGCGTTGGGAAAATCTCGGCCAGCAGTTTCGCTCGGACATAGTGATCCTCGCCATCTGGCCCGAGGACATCTGTCGCAATCTCAACCTCGTCAGGTTTTACCTCACGACGAATGGGATGTTCAATTCGAAGCCCCGCTTCGTGACCGAGGCCTCTGGCCTTCGCTTGATCAACTCGCCGGTGATCCAGGGCAAGGCACTGGTCGAGCTGGTGACCGAGCCTGGAGCAGCTCCGATCCTGAAGGACGACGCCTGGTACTCCCGCGAGGAAACCATGTGGAAGCCCTACCAGCACCTGCGCTCCCTGCGCTGTCTCGAGACACTCTGGAACCTGAAGTCGCGCCGCGATCGCCGCCAACGCATGTACGACGGCCGCGATCCCTCCGCGATCGACATCACCGTCGCCATCGCCGAGCGCTTCCGCGAGGAAGTCCGCGCGAGCGGCGCGACCCCGATGATCCTGCTCATCCCCATGCGCGACCTGCGCGACCTGCACCGCGAGGAGAACGGCTTCCCGCTGGTGCGCGCGCTGCGCGCGAAGCAGCTCGACGTCATCGATCTCGGTCCTCCGATCGTCCAAGCCATGGACAGCGGCGCGGAGAATCTCTTCCTGCCTTCAGGACACATGACGCCGGCCGGGAATCACCTGCTCGCCCAGGAACTCGATCGAGCCCTCGAGCCATGGATCGCAAAAGCCAAGGCCAGACGCTGAGCCTCGCTCCAAGCCTCGCCGCTTGCGAGACCACCTGACTCCGCTCGGCCGCCTGCGAACATTCGACGGGGCGCGGCCCGACGTTAGAGTGACTTGCGACCCGCCCTTGCCCCGTTGCAGGGCCAGGCCTCACAGCCATGCAGGCACGCGCGCTGGCAGGCGCGACAGTGGCCCGCATCGCGAGCCCATCCATCCATGCACCCTCCGAACGAGCAGGAAGACCGGCGCTGGCTTCGGCTCCTGATCCTGCTCGCGATCCTCCTGGGTGCGGGTCTGCTCTACGCGAGCACGGCGCGGCGAACGTATTTCTACGACAGCGACGCGAGCACCTACCTCGAGCTCGCGCGATCCCTCGCCAGCGGCGCGGGCTACGTCTTCGACGGCGAAGCCCACACGAAGTTCCCGCCGGGAGTGCCGCTGCTGCTCATGCCCTTCGTCCAGGCGCACGACGGCGATTTCCAGCTGCTGTACCGCTGGATCGCCGGCATTTCGCTCGCGGCCCTGGTCGCAGCGTGGTGGTGGTTTCGCGAGCGCGGTGAAAAACTGGCGGCCCTGCTGGTCGCGCTGTGCGCGGGCAGCGCGGCCTGGTACGAGTTTTCGACCGGTGCGTCCTTGTCCGAAGCGCCCTTTGCCCTGGTTCTGCTCGTGCTCTTCGCTGGCGCCGAGCGCGTGGCGCGCCGCGGAAATCTGGGTTGGACGCAAGCCTGTCTGGGCGGAGCGCTGGTGCTGTCCGCGATGCTCTTGCGCAGCGCGGGACTGGCCTTGCTCGGCGGGATGCTCGCCACCTGGCTGCATCTTCGCTGGCGTCGATCGGAGCTGACGCTCGGACGGAAGGCGAGGATCCGCGGTCTGCTGCTGGTGTTGCCTGGACTGCTCGCGCTTTGCCTGTGGATCCTGTGGTGCACGCAATCGCCCGAGGCCTTGCACGCGGGCGATCAGGGGCACGAGTCCTCCTACCTCTCTCTGTGGGCCCTCGCGGATCCGCACCATCCCGACCTGGGATTGGTCACGGTCGGGGTACTGATCGCGCGCGTCGTGTCCAAGATCGTGCTCGAGGGCAGGCACGTCAGCGAGGCCTTGACCAATCTGCGCTGGATCAGCCAGCACGGCTTGTCGCCGGTGTTCGTGCTGGCGATGGTCGCCTGCGCCGTGGGCTGGCGGGCCGAGCTGCGGCGGCGGAATCCGATCGCGGCCTGGGTGGCGCTGGCTTACGGCGCGCTGGTGATCCTGTGGCCCTACGACGAGGGGCGGCGCTTCGTGATGCCCTTCGTTCCGATCGTGTTCGTGCTGGCGGCTGACGGATTGGCGGAGATGCTGGGCTGGTGGAGGGCGCAGTCGGCGCGGCGAGCGGGCTGGAGTCTGGCTGGGGTGGCGCTGCTCGCGGGAGCCTGGACGGCGTACGCGCTCTTCGGAAAGAGATCGGTGCACGTCAACACGCAGGACGTGGCCGATCTGGTGATCTGGGCCGAGTGCGCGGCCTTCGGGCTCTTGTTCGCGTGGCGGCCGCGCTGGCACGAGCGCCTGCTCTCCGGCGATCGCGCGGGTCAGCTCGCGCTGGGAGGATTCCTGCTCGCCTTCGGGGTGTTCGGGTTTTTCACGATCCGCCCGATCGCCGCGCGGAATCTGTTGCTGCCGGGGCATCCGCTGCGGCAGACCGCGGCGATGCAAGCCTGTCGCTGGATCGAGGAGCACACGCCGAGCGACGCCCGCGTGCTCGCGACGGATTACGCGGCCATCCGCTACGCGACGCGGCGGCGCGTCGCCTTCCTGCCGCTGACCGCCAATCGCGCGCGACTCGAGGCGGCCTTGAAGGACGAGCGCCCCGACTACGTGGTGATCAACGCTCCGCGCCGCGACGAATACTTCCTGCCGGCCGAACCCGTCCGCCTGGCGGTGATCCAGAAGATCCTGCCGGGCCGCCTGGAAGAAGCCCTGCGCACGGAGCAGTGCAGCATCTGGCGCGTGCTGGAATGAGAGGAAGCTGCTCCGCAGCGATTCGATTGGTACCCG
>Ga0193706_1000344_pt1 | contig 28543 bp, 17 predicted proteins | sample U3c1metaG_FD_160130 | JGI IMG/M metagenome (GOLD analysis project Ga0193706, IMG submission 160130) | Soil microbial communities from a riparian zone of the East river system, Colorado, United States - U3c1 | ecosystem: Environmental > Terrestrial > Soil > Riparian zone | place: USA: East River... | reverse complement strand
TCGGCGCCTGCGGTCCCATCGGCAGCGAGGGCGCAGCGCGCGATCCCGCCGGCAGTAGCGGAACGAGCAGCGGCGGAACGGGCAGTGGCGGAACGGGTAGCGGCGGAACGAGCGGCGGCGGAACGAGCAGCGGTGGAGCGAGCGGTGGCGGCGGGTCCGGCGTAGCGCCTCCGCTCGACGCTGGCCAACCGCCGGATCCAATGGACACGGGGAAGATCCGGCCGCCGATGGCCCCGGGCGGCTACTACGTCGACGGTCCCACCATCTACGATTCCCAGGACCGGCCTCATCTCTTTCATGGTCTCGACCGTCCTTCTCTCGAATGGATTTGGTCAGGCGATCACCTGTCGGCGGACGATTACCGCTTGATGGCGAGCTGGAAGGCCAACGTCGTACGCTTATCGCTGAACCAGGGCTTCTGGCTCGCTGGGTCGTCGGTTTATGCCGCCGGCTATGAAGGCGTCGTCGAGCAAAACGTCGCCAACATCGAAGCGGCGGGGATGGACGTCATTCTCGATCTCCATTGGTCGGACAAAGGCGATCTGGCAAGCAAACCCGCGCAGCAAAGGATGGCCGACCAGAACTCGGTCAAGTTCTGGCGCGCCGTGGCGGAGAAATTCAAAGGCGATGGGCGCGTCAGTTTCGAGCTCTACAACGAGCCGCACGACGTGACTTGGGACGTCTGGAAGAACGGCGGCGCGAGCGGCGACGGCTTCACCGTTGCCGGCATGCAGGCGCTCTACAACGCCGTGCGCGAGACCGGGGCGCACAATTTGGTCATCATTGGCGGCCTCCGCTTTGCCTTCGATTTGGTGAGCGTTCCGCAAAATCGCATCCAGGGGTACAACATCGTCTACGCCTCTCACCCCTACAACTATGCGGACAAGCAGCAACCGAGCTGGAACAGCGCGTTTGGAGCATTGGCGGCCACCGATCCCATTATCATCACCGAGTTCGGCGACACCACGGGAAGCTGCGCCACGTCGTATTATACGCAGCTCATCGACTATGCGACGGCGCGGCGGATCTCATGGACAGGGTGGGCCTGGTACGTGTCGGGGTGTGCGTTTCCCTCGCTGATCTCCGATTGGTCGGGCACGCCGACGGCCGCCGGACAGGTCGCGAAGAGCGCTCTTCTCGCTTACTGACGTCGCGGCGCAGAACGCTCCACCGAAGCTTCGCGCGTCCATTTTCATGAGCCGTCACATGCCCCGCCCCCGTCATTTGGTCGTGCACAAACATCATCCCCATCCTCGATCGCGCAGCAACATTTTCCCCTTGATCCTTTTGGCAGGCGTGGCGGCCGGCTGCATCGCACCCGCTTCGCCCGGCGCGGGCACCGGCGCCGTTTCGACTCCCACCACCGCGAAATCGTGCGGCCCCGATGGGCTCATTGATGACGGCGAGGATGGTAACAACCTCGTCAGCGACGTCGGAGGGCGCGGCGGTTATTGGTATACGTTCCTCGACAAGGTGGGCTCCTCGATCAGCCCCAAGACCGAAGCGCAGGGGGGCAAGTTCGCCATGGCGCAAGGCGGCGCGAACAAGTCGCAGAGCGCCGTCAATGTGAAGGGGAAGGTCGCGGCGGGTGAAATCGTCTATGCCGGTGTAGGCGTCAATTTCCTGGATCCCAAAGCTCCCTACAACGCCAGCAAATACGAAGGCATTTCTTTCTGGGCGAAGCGCGGTCCGAGCTCGACCGGCAAGGTTCGGTTGAAAGTACCCGATAGCAACACCGACCCTGACGGAAAGGTCTGCTCGGCTTGCTTCAACGACTTCGGCAAAGATCTCTCGCTCACCGAGGAATGGACGAAGTACACCATCGCGTTTGCCGACATGCGTCAGCTGGGCGGATGGGGAGCACCGCGCCCTTCCCGCATCGAGCCGCAAAAGCTGTACGGCGCGCAATGGCAAGTCAATCAGCCGGGCGCCACGTACGACATTTGGATCGACGACGTCGAATTCATTTGCAAGTAGGCCCGCCCGACGCCCAACGCGCGGGTCGCCCCGGCCCCCGCTAGCCCACGAAAAAATAGGCGAGCCCCCGGACGGCGCGCGGCGACTATTTGAAATGGGTTCATCCACGCTCCATTTCCGTCGTCTCGTTCGGACGTTCGTCGTCGGTTTGCCGGTCGCGCTACTTCTCACGCTGGGGCCATCGGCGCCGGCGTGGGGAGCCGTCACCGAGCCCGACGGCGTTCTGGTGGTGCCGATCGATAGCGCGCTGTCGTCGGATCTGCAGTGCTGTAACAACACGGCCGCCAACATGTCGCTCGACGCGCTCTTCAAGGCGCGCAGCGAGATGATCGATTACCGCAACGATGCCAACACCGAACCGGCAGCCTTCTCGCCGCTCTGCGGGCTGAGCGGCACGATGGTGCTGCACGGCGGCGGGTGCAAAGTCGACTTCGGCTGGTACTGCACGAGCGATCCCGACCCGCCCATCGTTCATCCCCTCGTCACGGCCCAAGACGTCGTCGCCTTTCACGACGGGCCCGAGACGCCGCCCGAATGGAAAAACTCGGACAAGGCGTTCGTGCCCAAGGTCGGCCAGGAGGTGAAGGGGGCGCCCCTCGCCAACCTCCGCGATCTTCCTGAGTTTCGCAGTTGTACCAGCCAAAAAATCGGTTTCGCCGTGCGACCGAGCCCCATGTACCCCGGCGAGGTATGCACGATGCCGAAGTATTCGGAGCAGTCGCGCAACCAGAAATGTACGCTTCCGGTGTGCGCTGGACGGTCCTGGATCAACGCCGTCGTTTACGCATCCACCGCGCTGCCCGGCGCCTATTACCTCGCGTTCGAAGACTTACCGACGGCGCCCGACAACTTCAAAGCACCCGTACCCGGCAAGGGATGGACCCCGGACGGCGATTTCAACGATTTCGTCTACCTCGTGCAAGGCATCACGTGTGAGGGCGGGTCCCAACCCTGCACAGTGACGGGCACCGACGGCAAACCGTTGGCCGGCGTTTGCCAGGTGGGCATCACGTCGTGTTCGACGGTCCCCGGCCAGCCCGGCGCTTGCCGGCCCAAGGTCCCGCCCTCCCCGGAGAAATGCGACAACGTCGACAACGACTGCAACGGTCTCATCGACGACGGCGATGGCCTCTGTCCGCCGGCACAGGTTTGCTACCGCGGCCGCTGCATCGCCGCCTGCGGTCGAGGGGAGTTCGTGTGTCCGGGGGGTTTGCTCTGCGAAACACAGGGACCGTCGGCAGGTTATTGCGTCGAGCCGCAGTGCGTCGGCAAGATGTGCGGCGCCGAGCAGGTCTGCAAAATGGGAACGTGCGTCGGTGCGTGCGACGGCGTGACTTGCCCCGAAGGTCAGCAGTGCGTGTTCGGCGAGTGCTTCGACGCATGTAAGAACGTCACCTGCCCCGAAGGCTTCGCCTGCTCGAAGGGCGTTTGCGCCGCCTCCTGCAAGTGCATGCCGTGCGCGGCTGGGCAAGCGTGCGGTGACAATGGGGTCTGTTTCGACAGCCGTTGTACGGGCGTGACGTGCAGCGGCGGCCAGGTCTGCAAGGCAGGCGCGTGCGTCGATCCGTGCGCCAACGTCACTTGTCCAGGAGGCGGACGCTGCGTCGTCAGAAACGGCACAGGCGAATGCACGCCCGGGGGTGCGGGCGGTGCGGGCGGTGGGGCTCCTACCGGCTCCGGAGGCGGCGTCATCATTACGACGGGCGTCGGCGGAGGCATCGCGACCGGTGGTGCGGGCGGCTCTGCCGGTGATGACACCGGCGGAACGGGTGCCAGCACACCTGGCCCGCGTCGTGAGGTGCCCGGGGATGGCTGCGGTTGTCGCATCGAGACCACCCCGCAAAAGGGCGCGCCCATCGCGGCATTTGCCGGGCTGGCGATGGCGGTCCTGCAGCGAAGTCGCCGCCGAAGGCGGGGCGGCGACCGCGCTATTTGATGATGATGGGCGGCACCGGCGGGATCTGAAACTCGTCCCAGGCCGGCGTCAGGTTGCTGGTCCGAACGTCGGTCACGTTTCCGTCGGGCGCCACCAGTCGGTTCTGGTTCCACAGGTAAACGCCGGGATAAGTCTTGATATCGCCGGTCTGCTCGTCGACGACGACCGCCGCCATATAAAGCTGCGACGAACGCGTATCGAGGGTGACCGGCGTGTACATCCCACGCGGAATGTCGAAGTTGTTGGGGGCAATCCGCGCCGAGGAGAAGATCACGAAGTAGTAGGATTTGCCCTGATGCGAGGTGACGTTGGGAGACCATTTGGGCCAGCTGTTGATGAGCCCTTTGGCGACATCGTCGCCCGCGCACGACACGGGATCGTTGGCGGCAAGCCGGACCGACGTCCCGCCGGCGCTCGGAATGACGTGGATCTCTCCAAAGCGATTGTAATAGGGCCCATCGACACACCCGGTGCAGCCGCCCTTGGGTTTGGCACGCGTGAACGCAATGAATTTATCGTCCGCTGAAAACGCGGGGTAGTACTCGAGAAAGTCGGGGCTGCTCGCGCCGGGGAGCGGGCTGACCGTGCCGCCCTTTCGATCGTTGTAAGGGACGGTGTAGATGTCGGCGCGCGTCGCCGTGTAATCGGGGTGACCGTCGGGCGACTTGTCTGTCGAGATATAGGCGATGCGATCGCCGGAACGGCTCCAGCTAGGCGTCACCGCATTGCCGGGTTCGCCGTCCATCGCCAGAACGTTCCACCCCGTTCCGCGCGCGGCTTCCACCGCTTGGTTGCGCGCCATCATGATGGCGTCGCGCATCCCGTTTTCAGGGGGAACGACGTCGCTGATGTTGGCGGTCGTCTCGAGGTCGATCCAAGCGAATCGATCGTGCTGCCCGTTGACGGTATCGAACGGTTTGGTGCGCGAGCCGTAACCGCTCAAGAGAATGCGATCGCCGGGCCCCCAATGGCCCTTGGTCATGGCCTGCATACCCATCCAAGGCATTTTGAGGAGCGCGCGCGCCCCCGGAGAGACGTACGACGGAACGGCCCCGAGCTCGCCCATCTTCACGGACGAGATTCCATGCTCCCACGGCCAGTCGTCGGTGAAGACGACGCCCTCTCCTCCGGGAGTCGAAACGTGGCAGCCGACGCATTGAACTTCTCCCGGCAAGAAACCTGGTTTGCCGCCGCCGTATTCGCCGCGCAGATCACGTCCGTTTTCGTGCAGAATCCCGGTAAACTTCACGCTTTTCGGGGCGAGCGCCTCGATGACACCTTCGTCGCCGACGGCAAAGCCCATCAACTTGCTCGAATCAGGACCCACCGCCGAGGACGTCACCGTCCAGAAAACCATCGTTCCGCCGGCCTTGACGGGCGCAATGTTCATGTCTCCCCGGTAGCCGATGGGGGTGCCCGGTGCGCTGCTGTTCACGCCGCGCACCGTCACGGTCATCGATTGACCCGGATGGTTCGGAGCGGCTGCCTTCCAGATCGCTTCGGGCATCGTCCAGGTGAACGCGGTCGTGTAAGCGACGAGCGCGTTTTCCTCGACTGGAGACGTGACGCGGATCTCGAACAGATTTCCCGACGTCGTCGCAAAGCGGAAGCGCGGTCGCAGCCAATTCGGCGGGATGAGCGCGCCCGGCGAATTGCCATTGGAAAGGTGCGGCTCCATGACGCAAACGCCGCTGTTGGTGAAGTTGTCGGCAGCCCCGAACATGCCGGGAGCGTTGGTCGGGACCCCCGGTCCCAAGATGGGGTCACGGGGAAAGTCTTGGCAGTTCGTCGTGCAACCGGGCGTGATGACGCCGCCGCCGCCGGGCGGAGGGGGCACGATGATGCCGCCTTCGGGCTGCGGGTTTCCGCTGCCCCCGGCCCCACTCCCCCCCGTGCCGCCGGCCGGTCCGCCCGGCCGTTCGAGATTGTCAGCGTTCGCGCAGCCCGCGAGAAGCAAAAGGGGCATCACGTAGCGCGTTCGATTCATCAAAAGGTCTCCTTTGGATAGTCGCGGGCCTTCGCCTTCCTCGCGCCTATCGGTGATGACTTAGTCGCGGGCTCGTCGCGGGAAGGCTCACCCCGGTATCATCTTCAAAAAAAACGAGCTCTTAGCAATGTCTCGTGCAACTTTGACGGTCCATTCATGTCTCGGCGTTCGCACGGCGCCACTTTGGCGTTCTGGGTCGGGGTCGCCTGGCTCTCCTGCCCGTGGACGGCCAGCGCCAATGGCCGATTTCCGCGCGCCCAGCGGCTGGTGGAAGATCCGCGTGACCCGAACCACCTCGTGCTGGCCGCCACCTACGGGCTCCTGACGACGCGCGATCGCGGGCGCAGCTGGTACCACATCTGCGAGGCGTCGTTCTCGCGGCTGGAGATGTATACGGGCGACCCGCTGTTCGAGTTTGCATCGGACTTTGCGATGCTGGTCGACGTGCAGGCCGGATTGAACCGGTCGACCGATGATGGTTGCAGTTGGGCGGCGGCAATCGCGCAGAACGGAAACGAAGAAGTCGTCGACTTCACCGTCTCCGGCCGGGAGCCGGGCCGCATCCTCGCATTGAGGTCCGGGCCCGAAGAGGGCTCGATCGTGGTGCGCGTGCTCGAGTCGACAGACAACGGCCGAACCTTTCTGGCCATGGGAGCTCCGCTCCCCGTCGTGACCGCGTTCACCCTGGATCTCGCTCCCGGCGATCCCGCTCGCATCTACGCGACCGGATTGTCGCGCAGCAATGAGGGTTATCTGCTCGTCTCCAGCGACCGCGGCGCCACCTGGGAATCGAAAAGCATCCCCCATACGAGCTTCGATGACATCCCTTACATCGCGGCCGTTGATGCGCACGACGCGCGCAAGATCTTCGTGCGCATCGATGGACGCATCTTTTCCGACGCCGACGGCCGATACCATGCACACGACGCCGTTCTCTACACCGACGACGGTGGCGACACTTGGACGGAGATCCACCGAGTCGAAGGCAAAGCGTTCGGCTTCGCGCTATCGCCGGACGGCTCCGAGGTACTTCTCGGCTATGGACGCGACAGTGGCGACGGTGCATTGGACGTCGACGAAGCCGCACTCGGCATTTACGCGAGCTCGACCGATCGATTCGCGTTCGCGCGTCTGCTCGAGGGATCGATCACGTGCTTGTCGTGGACCGCACGGGGCATCTACGTCTGTACCCCGCAATTCAAAGCCGGACGCGAGCTCGCTTTCGGTCCGCGTTCGAGCTTCGGGTCCACGGGCGCCGATCTGGAGACGCTTTTGCGGTTGCCCGACGTCAAAGGGCCGCTCACCTGTTGTGCCGAGAAGCTCTCCAGCGTGTGCAAGACGGCGTGGCCGAGCGCCTGCCTCGTTCTCGGAGCGTGCTCGGATGCGAGCCCGACGGACGACTGCATCGATGGCGGCGGTGATGGGCACAGCATTGACGCGGCGACCGATTCGCGCCCGGCGACAGACTCCGGCACCGCGACGGCAGCGGCCGGCGCGTGCAACTGCAGAACCGGTCCCGCGTCAAAGAACGGTGACGCGCCCGCTTGGTTGCTCTCAGCGATGGGCACCTTGGCCGTAGCTAGAGCGCGATCGAAGCGGGCACGCGACATCGAACGGGCGATTCGGGCGTCGCGCGACGCCCTACGCCTTCAATAGAAAAGGTACACCCACCAGTTTCTCATCGAAGTCCCGTCGTCGTTCGTCGCCAGCGTGCCGGGGCCGGGGAAGTTTTGGTAAATGTACGCCGTGCCGTGCCCGCCGCAGTCATCGTCGAGGATGCTGGCAAACATCGTGTCCGTCATCGCATTGTTGAAGGGCGTGGTGAGGTCCTTGCCGCCCGCGCCGTTCTTGAGGCCGTAATTCTCACAAGAAGCTTGAACGGTGGGGTCGGGGGTTTTGGCGTCGTACGAGTACGTACCGGTCGTGTTCGGATAAAAGTGCGCATTGCCGCACCCGGCCGACATATCGGGGAGGTCGAACGTGTTCGCGGCCGTCGCGCCCGATCGCGCGTGGATCTCAGAATCCCACACGATGCAGTCCGTCAATTGGCTGCCGTTGCTGGTGCAGGCCGAATAAAAGCTCGCAAAGGGTGCGCTGAGTCGCGTGTTGAGATCGAGGTTCAGAAACCTGGCCGCCGATTTTTTGAGGGCCGGGATGGCGCCGCGATTGATGTAATTTTCCCATGCGTGCCCCATCGCATGCTGGTGACAGCCCGAGCCGCGCCCGGGATTGAAGTCGAAGATGCGTGTGCTCACCTTGCACGGCACCGTGGTGTTGACGCAGGTGCCGTTGGAGACGCACTGCATCGTCGTCCCCTTCTGGTCGCTCGCGTTGTAGACCTGCTTGGTCTCGACGCTCTCGTCGAATTTGGGACCATCGCCGTCGGCGACCATGCCCCACACCTCGTTGATGATGCCCTTCTCGAAAAGACCGCACAGCGTGAGCTTGGTGCCAGGAGCGGCAGGGTCGTCGATGCCCATGATGTCTGCAAAGGCAGGCGTATTCAGGCCCGGGTAGTTGAGCGAGCTGCCGGAGATCGGCTTATTGGCCTTGCCGGCCATGACGATCTTGGTGACCTGGTAGGCGAGGGCCGGCTGCGCGGCTGGGTTCTTGAACTTGTGCGGGCTGCTCGCTTCTTTCAAAGCGGCGACGTGCTTGTCGACGAGCGTCTGCGTCTGCGCGAGCGTGTAGGTGTCGGAGAAGTTCAGCAACAAGACGTTCGGGCGAAGTTGCGTGATGCGATCGTGATTTTGCGAGAGCCAGGTATCCGAATTCGTCTTGCTCATGTCATTCGGCCAGATGACCTCGCCACCTCCGCCGGCGTCGGTCGTTCCGCCCGCCCCACTGCCACCGTCGGTGGTAGCACCCGCACCACCTCCAGCTCCGCCGCGCGCATCGGTCGCCGCGTCCGATCCTTTGCCGGCGTCGACGACGCTTCCCCCTTGCCCGCCCGTTCCGGCGGCGCCCCCGGTGCCGGTGGTGCCTCCTTTTCCTGCCGTCCCTCCGCTCCCTGAAGCCCCTCCCGAGCCCGTCGATCCGCCCGTGCCCGTCGATCCTCCGGCGCCAGCGCTTCCTCCCGCCCCGGTGGCACCTCCCGTTGCGCTTCCACCCGCTCCGCCGCCGCCCGAGGTGGCGCCGCTGCCGCCACTCCCGGATGCGCCACCCGCTCCGCCGGTGGTTCCAGGCGAACCGGCTGCACCGCCGCCGTGATCACTCGGTGGCGTTGCGGAACAGGCGGAGACGAAGGCAGCGAGAACGCACAGCGACCGCGCGTTCCTGGATCCTACAGTTCGAGTCATGAGAACCGGAGTGCGGTCGGCGGTCCCACTTAGCTCAAAAAAGGACAACGCATCCGATCGCGTCGCCTGCAATGCGATCAAAGACGGAAAATTGCGGTGCCACTCCGATTCCGCCGTCAGGCGCGACCGCGCGTCAGTCGACCGATGCGCGGCGCCAGGAAGAAGAGCGCGACCGCGGCCGCCGTCGCAATGACAAAGACGAGGAGAAAGAAATCCGCCTGCCCCCCCAGCAGGCGAAAGACCGCGCCCCGTTCGATTTTCTCGACCTGCCCGGCCAGCAAACCAGCCGATAAATTTCCGAGCGCCAGGGACACGAACCAAGCTCCCATGAGCAACGACGCGAACCTCGGCGGCGCGAGCTTGCTCACGAGCGCGAGTCCGACCGGCGAGACGCACAGCTCGGCCCCGGTCTGAAGGACGTACGTCGCCAGGAGCCACAGGGGGCTCACGCGTACGCCTCGATCGGAAAACCACGCGGCGATCACCATGACGCCGAAGCTCGCGGACATCAGCATGAGCCCGCCGGCAAACTTGATCGCCGTCGAAGGCTCGCGACCTCGCGCGGCGAGCCTCATCCACAGGGCGGCGAACGCAGGGCCGAAGACGACGATCCCGAGCGAGTTGATGGCTTGAAAGTGCGACGTCTTGATCTCACCGCCGAAGAGGAAGCGGTCGGTGCGCTCCTTCGCGAAGAAGGTGAGCGAAGAACCGGCTTGCTCGAACGCAATGAAGAAAAGCACTGAAAAAAGACACAGAATGAAGATGGCGGCGATGCCATTTTTCTCGTCGCGCGAAAGCGGCGCGAGAGGTGCACCGAGCGTACCGGCGACGCTCCCGCGCGGCTCGGCGCGACGCGGAGGCCGACGGCCCACTTCTTCGCCCAAGTACCGCCGCCGGAGCAGCACGTAGAGGGTCGTGCCGAGCACCATGCCCACACCCGCCGATGCGAAACCCCAATGCCACCCGAACCGCTCGCTCTCCGCCAGCGATCCGCACACGAGGGGCCCGAGCAGCGCGCCCGTGTTGATGCCCATGAAGAAAATGGTGAACGCGCTGTCGCGACGGCCGTCCGCTTCGCGAAAGAGTTGCCCGACCATGGTCGAGACGTTCGGCTTGTGGCAGCCCGTGCCGAGAATGACGAGCCCGAGCCCACAGAAGAACGCCGCTCGCGCCGGGACAGCCAAGCAAAAATGGCCGGACGCGATGAGCGCGCTCCCAAGCAGCACGGCCCGATGCGTTCCCAGGAATCGGTCGGCCAGGTAGCCGCCCAAGAGCGACGAAAGGTAAACGAGCCCCGTATAAAAGCCGTACAGCGTGGCGGCATCTGCTTTGGACCAGCCCCATCCGCCGTCGTTGCTGATCAAAAACAGCACGAGAAACGCGCGCATCCCGTAATAGGAAAAACGCTCCCACATCTCCACGCCGCAAAGGAGGTAGACACCCCTCGGTTGCGGGTGAGACGCAGATGGCGCAGCGCCCGTAACGCTCATCGCCTGGCTAACGCGGCTCGGCTCTCAGTTCTTCTTCATCTCGGCGAGTCGTGCCTTGAACTCCGCCACGTTCGTTTTGTCGATCACCTCGACGCCGGTGTCGATCACCTTGTCGGCGGGCAGCGCGCCCTTGGCCGTCTGCCCTTTGGTGGCGAGCTCGTGCATCCATTTGCTCGAAAGGTACCCAAACTGAAACGGCTTCTGCACGACCGTGACTTGAATCGTTCCCGCCGCGATCCCGCTCAACGTGCCCTCTTCTTCGTCGAAGACGGCGGCCAGCACTTTGCCCTTTTTGCCGAGAGCTTCGAGCGCGGCGGCGATGGCGGGCCCGTTGTAGGACCAGAGCCCGACGGCCATGGCCAGATCGGTGTGGGCGTTCACGATGTCCTCGACGTTTGATCGTGCCTTGGCGCGGTCGGTGTTGTCTTCCCGCTTGTCCACGATCTCGATCTTCTTGGGTGTGACGACGTCCTGTACGCCGCGCAGGCGCTCCTTGGCGTTGTCGGCGGCGAGCGTGCCCACGAACACCGCGATCTTGCCGCCGTTGGGGAGGAGCTTGACGATTTCGCCGCCCAGCACTTTTCCCGCCTCGTAATTGTTCGTCCCGATATAGAGGAGGCGGTTCGACTTGGGAGCATCGGAGTCGAACGTGATGAGGTTCGTCTTTGCGGCCGCCTTGTTGATGACGGGCACCTGATCGCTCGGCGCGTTCACGCTGAGAGCGATGGCGTCGTAGCCTTGGCTGACCAGCGTTTCGAGAATTTGGTTTTGCTCCGAGAGCGTGCCGTTGGGGGGCATCTTGACGTCGACTTGGACGTTGCCCTCCTTTTCGTATTTGTGGACGCCGGCAGTCGCGATTTTCCAGAAGTCGGAGGTGTTGTTCGTGACAAACGCGACCTTCAGCGCTTTGCCTGAACCGGACCCTCCGCGATCGCACGCCACGATCGTGAGGGACGCGAGCAAGACGGACACGAACCACTTGCGACCAGCCTGGGGCGGCCTCTCCATATTCACGGCTTTTCTCCTTCGTTCAGTGCACAACGCCGACCAGAGGTCGACCGCCTCGCGGCGATTGTCGATTGGCGACACCAGTTCTCACCACCGGCAAGCGGCGCAATCCTAGCACTAGTGCATCGGCTCTTCGCCATACCAGATCGCGATCGAACGCATCGACGCAGACGGTGACATGACGAAGACGGCCACGTAAGATGCGGCGTCGACGGCGTCGGATTCGTCGGGGACAACAGCCGGGAGGAGGGCGCGTTGCTGGTCGTTGCATCGAGTTTCGCTTGGTCGGTCAAGCGGTTGAGGGTGGCTCTCGCCGCTCGATGATCGATCCGCGAGAATTTAACAGCGTCAGTGTGCGCGCCGCACGTCGCCGGCCCCAAACCGTGCGCAATTACCTCGTCGAGAGCGCAGCGGAACGCGCCGGAGTGCGTCAATCGAGTTTCGATTCGCGGGCGGAGGGCGATTTATTTCCGCATCTGTCATTTTGCTGACCCACAACGTGACCCGCATCCCACTTTTACGTCCTATTGGTGTCGTTTCCCCGAGTCCGAGCGAATTTCGGACGGAAAGGGTGGAGTCCATGAGGTCATCCATTCGCTTTGCGCCCGTTTTGGTTGGTATTTGTTTTGGCTGCGCTATCGGCTGCGCTATTGAAGACGCCGGGCACGGGACGGGTGGCACGAAAGGGAGCGGCGGGTCTGACCCGACGGGAAGCGGGGGCACCACGACGACGACCGGCACCGGAGCGGGCGGCGATCCCACGGGCGCCGGCACAACCACGACCGGCACCGGCGGTTCGACCACGACCGGCACCGGCGGCACGACGGGTACCGGCGGCGCCACGACGACGACCGGCACCGGCGGCGCTACGACGACGACGGGCACCGGCGGAGCCGGGGGTACGGGCGGCGCGACAACGACGACGACGGGAACTGGCGGCGCTGCGGGCGCGACGACAACGACGACTGGCACGGGTGGCGCCGCGGGCGCCACGACCGGCACCGGCGGCAAAGGCGGTGCCGCGGGTACGGGCGGCACCGGCACGGCGGGCACCGGAGGCGCAGTGGACGCGGGCTCGAAGGGCGGCGCCGCGGGCACCGGCACCGGCACGGACGCGGGTGGCCCGCTCATCGATGTGGCCAAGCCGCTCAACGGCTTCTTGTTCACGGGGCTGTGTTTGCGTGATACCGAAGCATCCGTATGTGCGACGGTCAGCGGTTCGTGCCCGGCTGCAGTACCCAGCGATCCCGCTCTCAGCGGCGCGTTGACGACCAACAAGACGGTCACCTTGGGCGGGACCATGGGCACGCCGTACACGATCACGCTCCACGTTCAGGGCGAAGTCGAATCGAAGAAGTACGGCGGCATGGACCAGAACGACACCGCACAATCACCCAAGGCGGATGGCTTCTGCGTGGGCGGCACGCCCGTGAGCACCGATGCCTACAACGTGTACCTGATCCGCGTCACCAACCCCGGGTCCACGACGAAGACCGACTATTTTCTCAACTCCCTCGAGAAGCCCGGCGTCTCCAACCACACGACCTACGGCATCGACTACACGGCCAAGATCCAGGCGCAGGGTGGCGCAAGCATCAAGCTGGTCGCGGCAGACTCCAACTGCAGCATGATCAAAAATTGCGGTCCCCAGGTGAGCGGCACGACATGCCTCGCCCCGATCACGATGATGGGCATCGAGCCCGAGGCCATTTCGCTCAATCCGACCTTCAATTTCACTGCGCCCTACAATGGCCAGTGGATCGTGACGACCGTGAAAGACGTCACGAGCCCCTGAAAGACGATCGACATCTGTCGACATGAATGCCCATGTCTGGGACAGCTGTGATGTTTGAACCGCCCGCGGTACGCCGCGGGCATGACTGCCCCTTCTGGCGCCATGTCGCGAGGTGGTTGCGTGAGAATTCAGAGCTCGTTGGTGCGTAGCGGCATGCTGTGCGGCCTCTCGCTCGTTGCGTGCCTCCTCGGGACGCGACCAGCGGAAGCCGAGGTGACGTTGGTCGAAAATAACGGCTTCAGCTTTTTCATCGATGGCCGGATCAACGTGTTCATCAGCCAGGGCGTCGGCGACGACTTCCCCCAGCCCACCCCCAATCTCAACCCGACGCCAACCGGCACGCCGGCGCCCCAACATGCGGTGGTCGGGTCCGGCCAGCCCTTTACCGCCGGCTACTCGAACGACCAGGGCAACACGGGCGGGAAGTACTCCGCGATGCGGATACGAAGCGGCTTTTTGGGCAGCATCCTCGCGCTCGGCGTCAAAAAGAACGTTTCCGAAACGACCACGGCCAAAGGCTACATCTCGCTGTGGGGCACCGCGCAAGCGTTTGCGCGAGATCGGGTGCAGGACTTCGGTCAAAGCACTTCGAAAAGCTTCGACGTGCGCGAAGGCTTCGTCCAATTCGAAGGGCCGTGGGGCAGCGTGACCGCGGGGCGCCAAAATGGAATTTTGGGCGGCATCTCGACGGAAATCGACTTCCTTTACGGCCACAACTTCGGGCTCGGCCTCCCTTGCGTCGATAACTATTTTCCCACGTGCGGTCACATTGGTACCGGCGCACTTGGTCCCGGAACCTCGCCCGGATTCGTGTACGCAACGCCATCCCTCGCTGGCGTCAAGCTGCGGGCAGGTGTTTACGATCCTGTGCGTCTGCTCGGCGTCTGGGAGCGTGTTTCGTACGTACGCCCCGAGGGAGCGCTCATGTACGAGCAGCGGTTTTCGCCGGCGTTCATGGTGAAGGCGCAGGTCGAGGGGATGTACCAGCCCATGGCGATCCTCGGGACCGACAGGACCGACAAGGTCTGGGGCGTTTCGGGGGGCGCGCGCATCGAGGCTGGTCCCTTGCGTCTCGGCGCTTCTGCCTTTCGCGGAAAAGGGCTGGGCGTCTACCAGGCGCTTCAAAATTCATCGTCCTCATTCAACAACCAAACCAAGAACCTTCGCACGTTCACGGGCCTCTACGCGCAGAGCGCCTTGGTGTTCGGTCCTCTGCAAGTGTCCTTGGGCGCGGGCAGAGTGCTCGACGACCAGCTCGACGAAGACAAGATCGACGCGAGCGCTAGCGGGCTAAAGACGCAGACGGGGGCGTCGCTCGGTGTCTATTACCGGTTGACCGACAACTTGGTGCTCGGAGCCGACTACTTCCGATTCCAAACGGATTGGTGGGGCGCCCCCAACTCGACGTTGGACGACATGGGCAATGTCGTGATTCTGGGGGGCGTGTTGACGCCCGAAAAGCAGGTCATTCACTTCATCAACACCGGTGTCACGTTCCACTGGTAGCCCGCTTCGACCTGAACGGATTCTTGTGGACTGAGGTCAAATTTCTCGAGGTGATCGCGTGAACATCCTGAACAAACTCAAGTCGAACGGCGCGTGCCTCGGGCTAGGGGTGGCGATTTCGGTGTTTTGGAGCCGCAACGCTACGGCCGAGGTGACGCTCTTCGAAAAGGATAACTGGACCTTTTCCTTCGACGGGCGTGTCAACGCATTCCTGACCGTCGGTCAAGGAGACGATTTTCCCCTGCCGACGGCGGAACCGGGCGGCGGCATGAGCATGCACGCGGTGATGGGTTCCAACTCACCGCGACCTGGCCAAGGCGTCGGCGATGTGGGATGGCCGAGCGCTTACCAGCAGGATGCGAACAACAAATACTTCGCCATGCGCATCCGCAGCGGCATGTACGGCAACATCCTCGGCTTTGCTTTGACGAAGGAGATCAACGAGACCACGAGCATCCGCGCTTACGTGTCGATTTGGTCCACCATCGAATCGCTCGGGCGAGACAAGTGGTACCCCATCATCGCCGAAGCGCGCGAAGGCTATCTGACCGCAATGGGCCCCTGGGGAAGTGTGACCGCGGGTCGAATGCTGGGGCGACTCGGTCGCACGTCCTACGAGATCGATACCATGTACGGACATGGCTACGGCGTCGGTCTCCCGTGCACCGACAGCCTGGGACCCGCGTGCGGTCACATCGGGACGGGCGTCCTCTTCCCCGGGTATTCGGCAGGGATCTCCTATTCGACGCCCAGCTTTGGCGGGCTGCAAATCCACGCCGGCGTCTACGATCCCATTGTTTTCTCCCCGAGCTCTCCCGACGATTGGTCGCACGCATCGTTCGTGCGCCCCGAGGGGGCGATTACCTTCGACACGCCGCTCGGGACAACGGGCAAGCTCAAAATCGGTGTAGAAGGGCTCTATCAGCCCCTCGGGCGCAACCGCACCGACCCGATGACGATGGCAAAAACGGATGAAAAGACCTCCGTATGGGGAGCATCCGGCGGCGCCCGCCTCGAGCTGGGGCCCGCGCGTCTCGGACTGTCCGCCTTCCGCGGGCGGGGTGTCGGTCTCGGCTATGCGCTGCAAAGGTCCGTCGCCATCGCCGACAATGACTCAGGCGCCGCCCCCCCTGGCGGCGTCACCTACGAGCTTCGGACGTTCACCGGATTCTATGGCCAGGCTGCCGTCGTCTTTGGTGATTTCCAGATCGGGGCGGGCTTTGGCCGCGGCAACGTCGATCAGCTCGATGTCGATAAGACGAATTCCAAACAGAGCGTCATTCACGCTCAAACTGGGATATCCGGCTCGGTGAATTATCACGTGTCCGATACCGTCGTGCTCGGGCTCGACTACTTCCGCTACACGGCCAATTGGTATGGCGCGCCCATCGTGGATGCTACGACCATGCAACCGACGGGCGACAAGCTCGCCGGCGAGACACAGAACTTGAACTTCGTGAGCGCCGGTGTGACCTATCACTGGTGAAATTTAAACCGGTTGAAACGCGGTAAATGTCGAGGTAAGGTGACCTTCGCCTTCCTCGGTTTACCCCGGAGCACCGGCATGTCTATCGCCGATTCGTCCTCACCTGCCCGGCATCGAGAAGCGCGGTGCATGCGCTTGAGGATCCGAGCGAGATGAAACGCACACCGGGAACGAGGGCGGGAGCCCTCTTGCTCTTTCTCGCGCCTCTGCCGTTGCAGGCAGCGACCTTCTACGTCGCGCCGAATGGGAGCGATACCAACCCGGGCACCGAGATGCAGCCGTTCGCCACCATCACGCAGGGGCAGATGGCGGCTTCGGCTGGCGACACTGTCTACCTCCGGGGAGGCGAATATATTTTCAATAGCAGCACGTCTGCCGTCGGCGTCTTGTTCAGTAAAAGCGGCGCGCAGAACCAACGCATCAACTATTGGGCGTATCCCGGCGAAAAACCCATCTTCGATTTCTTCGGCATGAACGCCCAGGCGAGACTCTACGGGTTTCGCGTGACGGGAAGCTGGCTCCACTTTCGCGGGCTCGAGCTTCGCGGCGTGCAGCAGATCATCATGACGGTGAACGAGTCGTGGTGCATCCGGGTCGAGGGCGGCAGTAACGACATCTTCGAGCTACTCGACTTGCATCATAACCAAGGGCCCGGCCTCTTCATCCAGGCAGGGTCCAACAACCAGGTCCTCAACGTCGACTCGCACGAGAACTACGACCCCGCCATGGGCGGCGGGAACTCCGACGGATTTGGCTGCCACTCGACCGGCACCGGCAACATTTTTACCGGCTGCCGTTCGTGGTGGAACAGCGATGACGGCTTCGATTTCATCAACTGCCCAGGAGCATGCACGGTCGAAAAGTCCTGGTCGTTCCGCAATGGCTACCAGCCCGGTACGACGACCGCGGCGGGCAACGGCGCAGGTTTCAAAGCCGGGGGCTTCGGTCTCGATACGACCACTTTCCCGAGCACGATCCCGCGTCACGTCATTCGCTTCAACGTGGCGTGGGGAAACCGATCGCAGGGATTTTATGCGAACCACCACCCCGGTGCCATCGAATGGCTGAACAACACGGCTTTCAACAACCCACGTAATTTCGACATGCTCGCCGACGTGGGCGCCGCCGCCCACTTCCTCCGCAATAACCTCGCCGCGGGAACGGGCACAGCACTCGCCAACGCAACCGCCGCTGAAATCGACGACGACTACAACTCTTGGAGCGTGGCCGTAACGGTCTCCAACGCCGACTTCGCCAGCGTGGTCGACACGGCCGTGCGCTCTCCCCGACAGGCCGACGGCAGCCTGCCCAACATCGACTATTTGCACCTCGCGGCCGGCAGTGACCTCATCGACAAGGGCGTGACGGTTGGATTCCCTCACGTCGGCGCGGCCCCGGACCTCGGCGCGTTCGAGTACGGCGCTGCCATCCCCGACGGCGGCGGCAGCGGCTCGGGCGGTAGCGCAGGCAGTGCTGGTGCTGGTGCTGGTGGCGCCGGCGGCAGCGGCATCGATGCAGGCGGGATGAGTGGCAGCGGCGGGGTTCGCGACGGCGGCGCCGGCGCAGGCGGCGCGAGCGGCGGCACGGCGGGCGCGGGAGGAGCGACGACCGGAGGCGCAGGCACCGGGGGCATCGCCGGTGCCGGCGGCGTCGCGGGCACGGGAGGCGTCGCGGGTGCAGGCGCTACCGGCGGCGGAGGCACCGCGGGCGCGGGGGGCGTCGCGGGCGCCGGCGTGGCAGATGCAGCCGCCGGAACCGGCGGCGTGGGCGGCGCGACAGGAGGCTCTGTTGGTGGCGCTAGCGGTTCGCCCCCACGCGGAAGCGATGGCGGACAAGCTTCGTGCTCTTGTCGCCTGAGCAACGCCCGGGGAGGGCTCTCCCATGGGGCGCCTTTTTATCTGCTCGCGGTTGCGGCCTCGGCGCGATCCGTGAAGAGAACGCGCGCAAGAGAGCGCTCGTGAGAAAAGCCCTGGACCTCAGAGGGACTTCGCACAACGGACACCCATGTTGGTCGGCGAGAACGGGGGCACGTCGTAGTACCGATGGGCGCTATTCAGAGCCGTAGCATCCGCGTCGTTAAACCCGCCGCCGCGATAGATGATCGGTTGGCTGCCGCAGGGCGGGGTGATGCCGGATGCCGGGTAGGGACACCACTGGCTCGACGTCCATTCCCATACGTTGCCAGCCATGTCGAAGAGCCCGAAGGGACTTCTTCCATTGGGGTAGCTCCCCACCGGTTGCGTGCCATCGACGACCAAATTGTTCCAGTTCGCTAGCGTCCCGGGAGCGGCATCGCCCCAGGGATACATTCGTCCATCGGTGCCGCGCGCCGCGTATTCCCATTCCTCTTCGATCGGCAGTCGTTTGCCCGCCCAGATGCAAAAGGCGTTCGCCGGTGTCACGTCCAAGCAATTGACCGGGTAGTTGCCACGCCCGGCAACACCGAAATTGCAGCCTGAACCGCTGAGCACGGCAGCGCACGCCCCTGCTGTCACGCACTGTTCATATTGAGCGGACGTGACCTCGGTTTCGTCCATCCAAAAGGCCGGCAATGTCACCGAATGCACGGGGCGGCTGTCATCGGGGAGGGTCACGTCATTCGATCCCATGCCGAAGGTGTTGCCCGGAACGCACAGCATGCGGGGTCCGCGCGGCGGCGTCAGTATCAGCACGTCCGTGCAAGTGCCCCAGGCGCCGTTGGAACAGATCTCGGTGCCCGCGTTGCATTGCCCACAGGAACGCGTTTGACCGTTTAAGCATTGACAATTTCCACCGATCTGCACATCGCAGTCCTCGCCCCTCTCGAATGCGGCGTCGGAAGGGGCATCGATGGATGGCGCATCGCTACCCTCCGGGGTTCCGGTGTCTGCATCGAAAGATGCGTCGCCGGAAGGCGAATCGCTGCCATCCTCGATTCCGGTGTCTGCGTCGAAGACGGGCGATGCGTCGCGACCCATGCCGTCCGTCATTTCGCCGCTGCGATCGGGTAGCGCATCGAGAGCCTCCATCTGATCGTGAGGCGAACCGCCGCTCTGGTCGTTGCTCGCGTCCGGGTTCGTATTGCCACTGCGGTCCGTAGAAACGTCTTCGAACAGGCCACCGTCTCGCTCATCGCGTGCGTCGCTGGTCGTTACGCGATCTCCCCCCGCTCCATCGGCATCGCTCGCGCTGTCCATGGCGATGTTCCCGGAGTCGATCAACACCGGTGGCTCATCCGACAGCGCACAACCCGAGCCGCCAGCGACGACGCACAGGAAGCCTAGCCAAGTGCGCGCGGCTACGGTCGAAAGCTCCGGCGTCGCACGCGCACCTTGCCAATTGTCTCTTCGTTCCACGTTGGTCATCACCTACTCCGCTCACTGAGCTCCACATTCGCGTGCGCCGCCGACGGTGTATTCGAAAATCGGTCCGTCCCGCCAACACGTTCGCCACTATAACATCGCGCTATCTCGGCGCTTCAGCGGCACTCGGTAGGGTACGTACGTATCATCCCGACCGGCCCGCAGGGCGACCACCAAGGACCGCGACGCTGCGAAAAGCTGTTTCGCTCAGGGCCCTATCGGCGCGGCTCTGCTCGGTCGGAGCGAGACACTGTCCGGCGTGGGCGGCGCGCAGATTCGTTCACCAAGTCGTGGTGACGCCCGCGCTCACGAAATTGACGGCTTGTTTTTCGCCGAGCCACCATGAGAAATTAGCTCGAAAGTAATCGACGTCGAGATGCAAGTAGTCCGTCAAGTGGTAAACGACGCCCGCCGAGATGCCCATCTGCTGCTTGATGACGCTATGGGCTGGAGAATCCTGAGCATCGGGGTTGGCGTCGTCGTTCGTGGCTGGTGTACTGGGATCATTGTCGTCATCGCGATTGTCGATGGTGTCGGTGGGAAGCAGATGGACACGCGTCACGCCCAATCCTGCCGAAACATCGAAATTCCCCAATGCTACCTGGGCCTGCGCATAATACCCGTCGAAGATGCGCAATTGCAGCGCCTCGTCGTAAGTCGCATACGAGCTATCGAGAGCGTAGTTCAAACCAAGCCCTTTGCCATAGTGCCCAGCCAATCCGAGGCGCACTGGGCCGACCTCGATGCGTGCGCCGTATCCAGCGCCATACACTGTCTCGTCTTCTGGCCCGCTGTCCTTGTAGATCTTTTGCCAGCCCCCATTGGCGAAGACGTGAACGCGTCCCAGATCGCCAAATGCCAAATCGTACGTAAGCTCGGCTTCCGGTCGTACCCACTTCGTGCGCTCCCATGCTCCGACGAGGGAGCTCGGGTCGTAGAGAGCTGCGGACAGCTGAAAACCAGCCACCATCGGCGTCGCGTAAACGAGGCCGGCTCCGAAACCATTGGCGAGCACACCGAAGCCGATGTGTCCCGCCGTCGGTCCGTGGTTATCGACGTTGCCCGGATAGCCGACGCCATAGCCGTGGCCGTATTGAAAGGCGATTTCGGTCGCGCCACGCGAGAAGAGCGTCAGTGATCGCCCGGCCAGCACACTTCCCCAGGGCCCTTCGAATTTGACATAGCCCTCGCGCATATCCGGCCAGATTGGATAGTACTTTCGGCGATCGTCGCTCTCGATATAGGCCCAGAGCGCCATGTAGGCCTTGAAAGTCGTCGTCTCCGTCAGCTTTCGCTTTACCCCGATTGCAAAGATGTTGGGCACGAACCCGCTTCGGACCCGCATGCCTTCGACAGTCCCTTGCGTGACGATCTGCGAACCCGGCGAGATCGGTTCGCGCTCGGTTCTCGCGTTGTCCATCCCACCTCCCCGAATGTCATGGACGATGACATTGTTCATTCCGTAAGTGGGTTGCGGAAAGCCATCGCCGCCGACGTAGCTGAGGAAGACACCGACTCTTCCGTTGGTGAACACTTCCCAGCCATTCTCGGTAGTAGCCAGCGTAACGTCCGCCAGTGAAGTCTTGGCGGAGGCGACGACCGAAGCGACCACAACGCAGCCAATGAGTGTGCGCTGCAGATTGTGCATTTTCACGCGCTTCACCTTTCGTGCTTTTTCATATTCAAAGTTGGCTACGGCTTCAAGCGCGAGCCGATGACGTCAGGCACATGCGTCGCATCCCCCGCGGGCGTCCGAATGGAGATTCTGTGCGTTACGGTTCCGCACCGTGCAGCTAGGGAGCGACGGTGACGCTCGTTACGTCAAAATGGACGAACTGGCCGTTGTAAGGCTGCATGAAGGTCATGGGAGGTGGGGGCGCCCAGGATGTCGTGGGCAGCGTCCGGGGCATCGGACACGAAGCGGTGAAGTTGCCGCAGTTCATGATCTGCCTGCAGTTCGAGTCGTAATTGCGGAAGGTGATCGTTCCCCCCGCGGGGACCTTGATGGTTGCCGTATAGTTGAGGACGAAGCCGAGGTGGTCTTCCTCACTCGATGTCGCAGCCGCGTTCAGGTAGTAATCATTGGGCGCGCCCGTGACTGCCGGCGTAACATGCAACTCGTACGAGTTGTAGGTACTGTTCGGCACCGTCCCGCCCTGGTACCAGGCGTCGCCCCCGGCGTTGTCTCTTGCCAGCGGCGTCGTTCCGGCCCGTCTCATGCCGCCGCTATACAGCTTTGCCTCGGTGATGCCGCTTACGGCAAAGGTGACGTTATAGAAGGTGCCGGTCTGCCCACCGATCTGAAACGCCTGCGTAAATGTCTTGGTCGTGCCGCTGCAGCCAGTGTTGATACAGTCGTAGCCAGTTTCACCTCCGTTGCAGGGGGCGCTAAACAAATACCCGTCGAAAGTGCCGACGATGCTGATCGGATTGCCCGCGTCGGCCGTGCTGACATCGGCACTGCCTGCATCAGTACCCGCGCTGCCCCCTCCCTGACCTGCAGTACCCGCGGCGCCTCCTCGGCCCGCATCGACAGCGCCGCCAACCCCACCGGTGCCCGTCGTTGCTCCAGCCGCGCCCGCGGCCCCACCCGTGCCGGTCGTTGCTCCGCCCGTACCTGCAGCGCCACCGGTGCCGGTGGTTGCCCCGCCCGTTCCGGTCGTTGCCCCGCCCGTGCCGGCGGCCCCGCCTGTGCCGGTCGTTGCTCCACCGGTTCCGGTCGTTGTCGTTGTTCCGCCGGTTCCCGTCGTGGTTCCGCCTGCACCCGTCGTCGCGCCGGCGGTTCCGGTCGTTGCGCCGCCAGTGCCGACGATATCGCCACCCGTGCCCGTCGTGCTACCGGCGGTTCCCGTACCCGCGGCGCCGCCTGCGCCTCCCGTTGCGGGGGGCGGCGGCGGAGGCTCGAGCGCGCAGCTCATGCCAATCACAAAAGATACGGGAATGGCGATTGCTAGCGTAAGCAGGTTGCGCTTCATAAGTCCTCCGCTTTGATCTCTGGTACCCGTTCACGCGACGCGGAACGTCGTTGGCGTGGTGGATTCAACCATGCGGCCCCATCCGAGTCAACCGTTTGAAATCTACGAAACGCAGACCTCGCGCGCCTCACACCGTCGGCGCGAACGGCCGGAAGTTCGCGACGCGCTGACGCGAAGCGCGACGTCGACGCGTCCAGCAAGGGTATATCTTTAGAGCAAAAGAGGACGCTACCCCGGATACCAGACCACGCGCGGATCCTCGGCGGCCCTCTCGTAGGACCACGCCGCGTCCGTCATTTTCTTCAGGTCATAGCGAGGGCGCCACCCGAGGAGAAATTTGGCTTTCGTGTTGTCGAGCCACGTCGACCGATACGGCGTCTTCACCCCCACCGAGGGAAAGCCGCGCGACTCGGTCAAGTAGGAGGCGAGCTCGCCGTAATCAACGGGTTCATCCATGCAGATATTGAACGTTTGCTGGCGAGCGCGGGGATGGTCGAGCGCTTTCAGAATGGCGCTCGTCAGATCCTCGACGTGAACGAAGTTTCTTTTTACGGGTCGACCGTCGGGGTCGAGCATGACGGGGATCGTTTTGGATTTGACGTACTCGTCTGCTTTTCGAGCGCCGACCAACTCGCGCCAGCTCGGGCCGCCGAAGACGTCGTCGCCGAAAGAGAGCTGCTGCCGGAAATCATCCTTCTCCATGATCCACGGTGCCCGCAGGCAGCACCCGTCGAGGCCGTATTGCACGTAATACTGCTCGAGCATCACCTCTTCGAGAACTTTGGAGAGAGCGTAGCAACCCGGATACGCACTGTGCTTCTGCGTTTCGGTGACGGGCAAGGGGTGAGGGTAGAAAAAGTGGCCCATGCCGGCATCGCCGCCGATGAGAATGAATTGCCGGAACGTGGTGCTCGCCCGACAAGCGTCGAGCAAAAAAAACATGCCCTTGATCGCCACGTCGATGATGGTCTCGGGCGTCTCCTTCGACGTGGCGAGGTGGAGGACGTGGGTGACATCGCGTACTGCCTCTTCGGCGACCGAGCGATGCTCGATCGAACCGTTTACCACTTCGAGACGGTCGTCGGCTTTGAGGCGGCGGTTATGACAGAGGGCGCGCACCGTGAAGGCGTCGAACTCGCGCTCGGCCAGCAAACGGGCGACGAAGGCTCGGCCGACTTTGCCGGTCGCACCGGTGACGAGGATTCGTTTGGTCTCGGCCATGGATCACACGTGTTCCTTGGCGCCGGTCGAGGCGCGGGTCGCGAAAATCGCCGGTGCTTTGCCGAAGGTTCGTTCGAGCGCGCCGGACAGCGCTTGGGAAACCGAGGCCACCGCATCCTCGGCGACGACATTCACGGTGCAACCGCCGAATCCTCCCCCCGTCATTCTCGCACCGTACACGCCGGGTTGAGCCGTGGCGGTCGCGACACACAGGTCGAGCTCGGGGCAGCTGACCTCGTATTCGATTTGCAGCGACCGGTGCGATTCCACCATGATGCGACCCAACTCGACCAGATTGCTTTCCGAGAGAGCGCGCGCGGCGTCCAAGGTTCTCGCATTCTCAGTCACGACGTGGCGGCACCGGTTGAATACCGTTTCCGTAAGGAGCGAAGCATTGGCCTCGAGGTCGGCCAACGAAACGTCGCGCAGAGCACGCACATGCGGGAGCACACTCTTCAACGCTGAAACGCCCTCCTGGCACTGGGCGCGCCGGCGGTTGTACTCGGACGAGGCAAGCTCGCGTGTAACCTTCGTGTCGCAGATGAGCACCACCGCGTCGGGCCGAGCGAACGGCACCGGCTTGGCCTCGAGCGTACGGCAGTCGATGAAGAGTGCGTGATCGGGCTGGCCGAGCGCGGCGATGAGCTGATCCATGATCCCGCACATCGTGCCAACGTACTCATGCTCCGCGGTTTGCCCGGCGACGGCGAGCTCGGCTCGCGTGAGTTTGTCGTCGCCCGCGAGGGAACACAGCGCCAATCCGACAGCCATCTCGAGCGCTGCCGACGAGGAAAGCCCAGCACCCGCGGGTACGTCGCTGTCGACCAAGAGGTCGGCGCCAATGAGCTTGATGCCGCGCGCTTCGAGCGCCTGTGCCATGCCTTCGATGTAGTCGAGCCAGCCATTTTGCCGTTTGGGTCCGGGCCGATCGAGATCGAATTGTCCTGCCTTCGGAAACTGTATCGATTGCACACGCACGTTGCGGTCGGCCCGCGGTGCTGCCGCCACGAAGGTGCGCCGCTCGATCGCGATCGGCAGAACGAATCCGTCGTTGTAATCGGTATGATCGCCGACGAGGTTCACCCGTCCCGGCGCGGAGAACAGGCGCGGCTCGGCCCCGTAGATGGAACGAAAACGGTGGCGAAGCGGTACGAGATTGGTCACCCGCCACTCCTATCATGATGCCGTAAGCTTCTTTTATCGGCGTCGAGAACACCCTGACATGCGAGGCGCGAGCGTTGAAGGACGAAGCGTCTCGGCTCGCGGTGGCGAAGAATCTGTGGATGGCGTTCTCGCATTGGAGCGGATGGCTCTGCTTGGTTGGCGCTGCTCGTCGTGGCGCGCATGTCACGGGCGATGGCTCGTCGAGGAAGGCCGGAAGTGCCCGTCGCCCCCCGGAGAGGCTCAGAAATTTTTGATGGCGCTCAAAAAACGAGCGCGGAGCCATCCTTCACGAGCGCTCACAGCGGATTCCGGTCACCATTGATTACATCTGCGAAATCTCGTATTCAACCGGTTGATGTGAGCGGCAAATCACGTTAGGGTAACGGATGTCGAGGCAGTCCGGTCGCCAGTCGAGGGAGGTCACCCATGCAAATGCCCTCACGTAACATCCCATCGATGCGCCGGGCGCTGCGAGCAAGCGCCCTTCCCCTAGTTCTCGCCCTCGTCGGCGGGTGCGGCAGCACGATCGGAGATCCGGGGGGCCCATCGGGGGGAGGCACCGACGGGAAAACGAGTACGGGTACGAGCACGGGGACAGGTACGCCCACCGGCGCAGGCGGCGCGACCGGAACGACGACGGGCACAGGAACAGGTCCAGGCGGCGCGACCGGAACGACGACGGGCACGGGGACAGGCACAGGTACGGGCGGCGCGGCTGGCACCGGACCAGGAACTGGAACCGGAGGTGCTGGTGGCGCGACGGGAGGTGCAAGCGGCGCGGGCGGTACGGCCGGCACGGGGGGTACCGGTGGCGGACCGATGCTCTGCCCGGACCAGATGGTGCACGCCGGTCGCTCGCCACTGCGACGACTGACGCGTTTCGAATACAACAATACCGTCCGCGATCTCTTCGGCGACACGACGTTACCGGCCAATGCGCTACCCGCCGAGGAGCTCGGAAATGGATTCGGCAACGACGCCGACACCCTGTCCGTCTCGGGCCTTCTCGCAGAACAATATTTCGCGGTGGCCGAAGGCATCGCTACACGCGCGACGACGGCTCCAGCGTTTGCACAGCTCGATGCCTGTACGAGCAGCGTGACCGCCGCGACCGAGGACGCTTGCGCCACGACGATCATCCAGAAGCTCGCTCCAGTCGTCTACCGAAGGGCTCTCGTGACCGGGGAAGCGGACGCGCTGCTCGCACTGGCCAAGTCGACGCGGGCGAGCGCGAATGGGACGTTTGCGATCGGTATCTCCTCGGTGATCCAGGCGCTGCTCCAGTCGCCCGATTTTCTCTACAGGATCGAGTTCGGCGTTCCCGACCCTGCGAATGCCAGCCTGAAGCGTCCCAGCGGGGACGAGATGGCCACGCGCCTCTCGTACCTCTTCTTTGGGACGATGCCCGACGCCACGCTCCGCGCGGCGGCCAAGACGGGCGAGCTTCTGACGAAGCAAGGCGTCCTCGCACAGGCGACACGGATGCTCGACGATGCGCGCTCGCATTCCGTCGTTCGGTTTTTCTTCGACAACCTCCTGCCCATCAATAGTCTCACCGACCTCACGCGAGACAAGGTGCTGTTTCCCACGTTTTCGCCGGCGATTGGCGCAGCGATGCACGAGGAGACGCAGCAATTTCTCGAGTACGAGATCTTCTCGGGGCCGGGCACCTGGCCCTCGGTGCTGACCGCGCCTTACACCTTCGTGAACGACGCGTTGGCGACTTACTACGGTATGACGGGTGTGACGGGCGCCATGTTTCGCAAGGTGCCGCTGCCGGATACCACGCAGCGCCTCGGCGTCCTCACGCAAGGAGGCGTGATGACCGGGACCGTCACCACCAACCAGAGCAACCCCGTCCTGCGCGGCTCTTTCATCATCAACAAGCTGATGTGCCGCCAGATCTCGCTGCCAACGGATCCCGTCATTCTCGATCAGGTCAAGATTCCGGCCGACACGTCGGGCAAGACGGCACGGGAACGATTTTCCAAGCACAGCGCGCAGCCGGTGTGCAACTCGTGCCACCAATTCATGGACCCGATGGGGTTCGCGCTGGAGAACTTCAATCCGGTAGGTCAGTACCGCACGCAAGAGAATGGCGTCACCATCGACGCCAGCGGAAGCGTGCCCGGTGCTACAGGTGCGATCAACGGGCCGGTAGAACTCGCACGCAAGCTTGCCGAAACCGACGAGGTGCATTTCTGCTTCGCCTCGCATTGGCTCAACTTCGCCTACGGCCGCAAGCTCGGGCAGGGCGACGAGTGTGCCCGGGCGTCGGTCGAGGTCGCATTCCAGAAGTCCGGATACAACGTCAAACAGTTGCTGCTCGCGCTGACGCAGACGGACGAGTTTCTGTATTTCCCCGGCAGCATGTAGGGAGTGAACGTCATGGCAAACTTCCGCTTGAACCGCCGAACACTCCTTCGAGGAGCGGGCAGCATTGCGATCGCGCTGCCTTGGCTCGAGGCCATGGGAACGGAGAAGCATGCGTATGGCGCGGCCACTCCCGCGCAGCGCTTCCTTGCTGTCTACACACCCGGCGGCACGGTGCGCGCCCAATACACCCCCACTGGCACCGAGACCGCTCCCGTCCTCAGCCCGATTCTCAAACCTCTTCAGCCCATCATGGACCTGAAGAAGCTCGTCATCATCGACGGCTTGGATATGAAGAGCGCGATTGGGGAGCAGCACCAGGCGGGGATCATCGCCTGGCTATCGGGAACACCCCAGAAGGGGACCGCGTACTCCAACGGTCCATCGCTCGACCAGGTCATCGCAACCCGGCTCGCCGCGCAAAAACAGCGAGCCAAGAAAAGCCTCGAATTCGCGGTGCGCTGGGCGACCGGAAAGTCGAAGGGGCTTTTGTCGCCCATGAACGTGGGTAACTACGAAGACAACGCCACGTTCAATCCCATCCCGCCGCGCCTCGATCCTGCGCAGATTTTTACCGACCTGTTTGGAAGCCTGACGCCCACTCCGGGCGGTGACGCCATCATCGCGCGAAAGAAGTCGATTTTGGATTACGTCGACAAGCGCTACGCCGCCCTCTCGTCACGACTCGGCGCCACCGATCGGCAGAAGATCGACCAGCATCTCACGAAGATTCGCGAGATCGAATCGGGCCTGGTCGTGCCCCCGCCGCCCACGGTGACTTGTAAGGCGCCAACGAAGGTCGATACGGCTGACTACAATCCGCGGACCGGACTCAACTCTTCGGACAACGGGTCAATCAAGGATCTCTCGACGGATACGGCGATTCCGAAAGTGGGTACGTTCATGATGGACATGATGGTCATGGCCATGGCGTGCGACATGACCGCCGTCGGGACATTTCAGTGGAGCGATACCGAGGCAAAGC
>Ga0193706_1000343_pt1 | contig 28568 bp, 25 predicted proteins | sample U3c1metaG_FD_160130 | JGI IMG/M metagenome (GOLD analysis project Ga0193706, IMG submission 160130) | Soil microbial communities from a riparian zone of the East river system, Colorado, United States - U3c1 | ecosystem: Environmental > Terrestrial > Soil > Riparian zone | place: USA: East River... | reverse complement strand
AGGGTCACGGGATCAGGCAACCCCAATGGAATTTATGAAGCGATCTTATTTGATAATGAACAACCCGTAGTTGGTTTCCAGGTTGATAATATCAGTTATGATGAAACACGGGATATGAATGCCCATATAGATCATAAGTTTCGCAGCAGCGGAGGTTCCTATTTGCAACATCTGTCAAGATTGCCGGGTTATAATGAAAGCATATATAAAATGATAAAGGGTGATGGCGTTATAAGTCTTGAAAAAGACAGCGTCCACCAGTTAAGAATTGAGGTAAAGGATCCCAATGGGAATACTGCTGTGCTTCGGTTTAATATAAGATCGGCTGTTGAATTGAATGATGATCCTTCTCCTGTGCCGGGGGAACACGAATTTCACCCCGGCGTGATAAATATTTTTGAAAGTGACGCGGTGAGTTTTTATCTCCCGGAGAATTGTTTGTACGATTCTATCCGTTTCAGGTATGCAGAACTAAATTCAAACTCAGCTAACCCCGTTCACCAGGTACATACAGCAACTGTACCCATACATGGATATTTTACTTTGAAAATAAAAGGCAATATTCCGCCCCCGGTAAAAGATAAGGTAGTTATGTTACGCTATTCGGGATCAAAAAAAGATTTTAAAGAAACCTCTCACAGCAATGACTGGTATGCAGCATCATTCAGGGAGTTTGGCAATTTCCAGTTATTGATCGATACTGTTGCCCCGGTTATTACCCCGGTAAGGTTCAAAGACGGCATGCATGCGTCAAAGCTGAGCCGCCTTGCATTTAATGTTTCCGATAACACAAAAGAGCTCAGAAATTTTACCGCAGCACTTGATGGCAAATGGATCCGCTTCAGCAATGATAAGGGCAGGACCTTTGTATATGTCTTTGATGAAATGTGCCCGCCCGGTGAGCACGAATTGATCTTAAGTGTAGAGGATTGTGTGGGCAACAGGACAGAAAAAAAATATCATTTTACAAGATAGGTTAATGCGTTAGCACGTTAATGGTAGGCAGTTTACGAATTTAAAGAGAGCAACTATTTACATATTGCTTTACGGGTTAACTAATTAACGGATTAACGTTTAAACTAATTACTATGGCAACACATTTAACCGAAGGCACCAAAGCTCCCTCATTCAAGGGCAATGATCAAAACGGGAAACAGGTTTCATTAGCCGATTATAAAGGGCAGCGGGTGATCTTATTTTTTTATCCTGAAGACGATACGCCAACCTGTACCATACAAGCCTGTAACTTCAGGGATAATTATAGCCTGCTGAAAAAGAATGGTCTCGTGGTGTTAGGTGTAAGTCCTGATGAAGAAAAAAAACATAAAAAATTTGAAGCCAAATACGATCTGCCTTTTACTTTGATCGCCGATCCCAAACATACCATTATTGATAAATATGGTGTATGGGGCGAAAAACAATTGTATGGGAGAAATTACATGGGCCTGCACCGCACTACTTTTTTAATTGATGAGAAAGGGGTAATTAAAAAAATATTCTTAAGGCCTAAGAATAAACAACACGCCGAAGAAATCTTAAAAACATGGCAACTTTTTGACGGGAAAGATCGTTAGGATAGTAAAGCTTTAAACTTCCGGCCATGAAAAAAACATACATAAGCATGCTGATCATTTTATCAGCTATATCAGTTTTTACAGCCTGCAGTAAAAGTGGTACTGAAGAAGGTGGGGGATCAGGCGGCGGAATATCTTTCTCCTGTGTTGGCATAAGCCCTAAGTTTTCAGCAGATATACAACCCATACTTACTTCAGTCTGCTCCATCAATAGCAATTGCCATGCTACCGGCAGCTTGAATATTGGTGGTCCCTTTACAAGTCATGGAGAAGTATTTGCAAAAAGATCAAACATAAGAGCAGCAATACTTGCCGGTACGATGCCGCAAAACGCCTCACTCACGCAGGCGCAGCTAAATGCTTTTATATGCTGGATAGATAGCGGGAGTCCGAACAATTAGATATTGGTCAGACGAGGACGTCAGACCAGGTATGCGTCAGATCACCCATTCCACTTCTCCAAAATCAAATTGCCTGTCGGTTGCATCAACGGTCAATAATCTTCCCTGGGGAGAAACACCGCTTATCACTGTTTCAAAACTGGTATTTTCTTTTTTGAGTTTTACAGTTTTGTTAAGCTTATAGATATTCCTATTGTAATTATTCAACAATTCTTCCGGTGCTTCTGCATTGATCTCCTCAATATTTTTCATCAACCGTGCATACAGTTCTTTCGCCAGGTCAACCGTATTAAATTCTTTTCCGGTGATCTGTTTAAGTGAGACGGGGTTTTGTAAAGAGCCATCAAAATCCGTCTGGTTAATATTGATCCCAATGCCTGCAATTGCCCATTTCCATTGTTTCCCATGAAATACATTCTCAATTAAAACACCCCCTGCCTTTCTGTCACGCCAATACAAATCATTTGGCCATTTTATTTTGGTCTCATCCCCTGCATATCCCGCAAAAAATTCAAAACAGGCCAGGGCCACCGCAGCACTTAAAAGAAATTGTTGGCTTGCATTTAACTTTTCAGGCTGTAAAACGAGGCTCATGGCGATGTTTTTCCCTGGCTCGGTTTGCCAGCCCTTTCCCCGCTGCCCTTTCCCTGCCGTTTGCTCCTGTGCAAACCATACCATGCCATGGCTCGCCATTCCTGCATGAACACGGCCCATGGCATAGTTGTTGGTACTATCCACCGTATCCAATATTTTAAAAAAACTGTCCTTAAGCATCCTTATCCAAATGGCAAAGAAGTGTTACTTTTGCGATTATTTGCAAGCTACAAGCTACTTTGTAAAAAAACAATAAACAATCAGCCCGCTTTGGTCATCAGAACCCAATGCAGGCAAAAAACAAAATATTACCAGATTTGAACAATTTGAATGCATTAAATAGCCGTAAAAAGAGCAGTGTTGTACGAATAACGAGTAAAAGCAAGATTTTCAAAACCATCATTCATGCTATACAGGAGAAAAAGGGCGAGCATATAGTGAGCCTTGATCTCCGCAAGATACCGGAAGCTGTTGCAGACTTTTTTATAATTTGCCAGGCCGGTAATACTACACAGCTAAGAGCGATTGCGGATTTTATCGAAACAGATGTAAAGGAAAAATGCCAGGAGATCGCTTATAAGCACGAAGGCAGGCAGGGCCAGCAATGGATCCTTATCGATTACGTGAATGTTGTTGTGCATATTATGTTGCCTGAACCAAGAAAATTTTACCAGTTGGAAGAAATGTGGAGTGATGCTCCCATAACAGAGCATAATGACTAAATAATAATTAAACGTCTTTTTAAAATAACAGTAAAACACAATCGTCTACCTACCAGAGCCTAAGGACAGCAGGTGTAAAAAATAAGGGCACAAAAAATATGAATCAACAAGACAGCAACAGGAAATATAATCCTGATAACATACCGCCAAAAGGAGATGACCCTTTAAAGAAGAAGAACCGCTTTAATATTTACTGGGTATATGGTATCATATTGGTCTGCCTCGTTGGGTGGAATGTATTCCGTGGCGTGAGCAGTGCCGGTGTTGAAACCGACCAGCAAAAATATCATGAAATGCTAAAGCAGGGAGATGTTGAAAAATCAGTCATCATCCGTAATAAAAAGATCGTTCGTGTATTTTTATACAAAGACAGCCTGAAAAATAAAGCCGGCTTGTACAGCAACATGCTGAATGATAAAGAAGACGACAAGAAATATGACGCTGCTGTGAAAATGAAACCACCGCAATTGTATTTCAGCATTCTTGACAACCAGACCTATGCTACCAAACTTGCGGAATTTTATAAACAAAATCCCGGCGTAAAAGAAGTAGCGGAAAAATCTGACGAGGAAGGTGAATTGTTTGGACAGATCATCAGTACCCTCCTTCCCATTTTACTTATCGGTTTATTATTTGTGATGATGATGCGTAAGGTTGGGGGGCCAGGTGGTGGTGGCGGACCCGGAGGCATCTTCAACATCGGTAAATCCAAAGCAACATTATTTGAAAAAGGGACACGTGTCAATATCAACTTTGGTGATGTGGCAGGCCTCGATGAAGCCAAGGTGGAAGTTATGGAGATCGTTGACTTTTTAAAGAATCCAAAAAAATATACAGCACTTGGCGGTAAGATACCGAAAGGTGCATTACTGGTCGGTCCTCCGGGTACCGGTAAAACACTTTTGGCAAAAGCTGTTGCCGGTGAAGCCCAGGTACCTTTTTTCAGTCTTAGTGGTAGTGATTTCGTGGAAATGTTCGTAGGTGTTGGTGCAAGCCGTGTTCGTGACCTGTTCAAACAGGCCAGAGAAAAAGCGCCATGCATAATTTTTATAGATGAGATAGATGCAATAGGCCGGGCAAGAGGAAAGAATATGATGATGAGTAATGACGAAAGAGAAAATACGCTCAACCAGTTACTCGTTGAGATGGATGGGTTTGGAACAGACCTTGGCATCATCATCTTAGCTGCTACCAACAGGCCCGATGTTTTGGATAGTGCACTTTTGAGGCCGGGCCGTTTCGACAGGCAGATCTCGATAGACCGTCCTGACCTTGTGGGAAGGGAAGCCATCTTTAAAGTTCATCTTGAGCCGATAAAAATTTCTCAAACACTCGATATTCATAAACTGGCAGAGCAAACACCGGGTTTTGCGGGTGCTGACATCGCCAACGTTTGTAACGAAGCCGCATTGATCGCCGCAAGAAAAGGAAAGGAAGCTGTTGATATGAGTGATTTCCAGGATGCGATCGACAGGGTCATCGGTGGATTGGAGAAGAAGAATAAGATCATATCTCCTGAAGAAAAAGAGATCATTGCCTACCACGAAGCAGGACATGCGATCTGTGGCTGGTACCTTGAACATGCTTACCCCTTATTGAAAGTTACAGTTGTACCAAGAGGAACAGCAGCATTGGGTTATGCCCAATACACGCCAAAGGAGCAATACTTATACAATACTGACCAGCTGATGGACCAGATATGTATGACCCTTGGCGGAAGGGCAAGTGAGGATATCTTCTTTGGTAAAATAAGTACAGGTGCAAGTAATGACCTGCAGCAGATAACCAAGATCGCCTACAGCATGATCACCGTTTACGGAATGAATGATAAGGTAGGCAATATCAGTTATTACGATCCTAACCAGGAAAATGTTTTTACCAAACCCTTCAGTGAAGAAACAGGAAAGATGATCGATGAAGAGGTGCGTAAATTAATTGATAATGCATACCAGATCACCAAAAAACTCCTGATCGAGAAAAAAGGTGATGTAGAAAAACTGGCGAAGGAATTATTAAAGAAAGAAGTTCTTTTTAAGAGCGATGTGGAAGCATTGATCGGTAAAAGACCTTATGAAGAAAAAAAGGTATTGGATGTTATCGTTGATGATGCGAAAGAAACGGTAAGCGAACCACCCGGGACCGAATTGCCCGAAACATTAAAAACGCCACCTGCAATTTAAATCGACACATGGCTGTAACACCGGCAAAAGAAAATATATTAAAAAAGATACGGCAGGCACTGAGTAACCCGGTGCCTTTGCCTTTTCCCCAAAGCGAGGGAGCCAATTCTGTTTTTTTACCACAAACGGATGAGCTGGAAATAACCTTTGCGGAAGAATTCACCCGCATGCAGGGCAAGTTTGCTTTTTGCATTGATGAAAAGGATATGGAGGCCCAGGTGCGGCAACTGATAGCCACAAAACAATGGACAAAAATATATTGTAATACAGATAAGTGGAATAGCGTATTCAGCAACACCATTAACCTACCCGGTTGTGATGCTTCTGTAACCGGTTGTGAATACCTGGTGGCAAGAACCGGCACCATTGTAATGAGTGCTGCGCAGCAAAGCGGCCGAACGGTAAGTGTATATGCGCCTGTGCACGTTTGCATTGCTTATACCAATCAACTGGTTTATGATGTAAAAGATGCGCTGCAGCTGATCAAAGAAAGATATGCAGGTAACATCCCTTCGCTTATAACTTTTGCAACAGGTCCAAGCCGTACCGCCGATATTGAAAAAACGCTGGTAACCGGTGTGCACGGGCCTAAGGAAGTATATTGCTTCCTCGTAGAATCATAATTGCATATTAACAAGTATCTTTATCGTGTATGAACAAAGAGATCTATAACTTATTTGTATATGGTTCCCTGCGCAGCGGATTCCGGAATCCTGTTTATAATTACCTTACCAAATACTTTCACTTATTAGGAGAAACGGTGGTTAAAGGAAAGCTGTATGATATGGGTGAATATCCTGTTGCAATTCCTACTGCTGAAGAAAAATTTATTTCCGGTGAATTATATGCGATCAATGATCCCATGGAATTTTCATGGGCAATAGCACAACTTGACGATTATGAAGGTCTCAATACAGAAGCAGGGGAACAGCCCTTGTACAAACGTGAGGAGGTTGTGGCTTACCAGGATGGCCAACCCATTACAGCATGGATATATTGGTTCAACGGCAATATTGGCAGCCAACCCGAAATAGAATCAGGAGACTTGATGCAGTACCTGCAGAAAAAAAATAAACCCTGACCGAAATGGAAGTGGCAAGCAACAAAAAGATCTACTTTCTTTCCGATTTTCATCTTGGTGCACCCAATGCTGAAGCCAGCCTTCTTAGAGAAAAAAAGATCGTAAAATTTTTGGATGAAATAAAAGCAGACGCTGCGCAGATCTTTATTGTTGGTGACCTTTTCGATTTCTGGTACGAGTACAATAAAGTTGTGCCAAAAGGATATGTCCGCATCCTGGGCAAGCTGGCAGAGATCACAGATGCCGGTATTCCCATTCATTTTTTTGTAGGTAACCACGATATGTGGATGAAGGATTATTTTCAGAAAGAGCTCAATATCCCCGTTCATTTTGAGCCGGCTTCATTTGAATTCAACAATAAAAAATTCCTGGTTGGGCATGGGGACGGCCTTGGCCCGGGCGACCATGGGTACAAACTCATTAAAAAGATATTCCGCAATAAGGCCTGCAACTGGTTGTTTGGAATTTTACCGCCAATGGTTGGCATGGGCATTGCACACTATTTCAGCAGGAAAAGCCGGGCACAAACCGGGCAGACAAATGAGGTTTTTTTAGGTGAGGATAAAGAATGGCTGATCATCTATTGTAAAGAAGTGCTGCAAAAAGATTTTTATGATTACCTGGTCTTCGGGCACCGGCACTTACCCATCGATTTCAAATTAAGTGACAAAAGCAGGTATATTAACCTTGGTGACTGGATACAATATTTTAGCTACGCTGTATTTGACGGTGAAAATTTAGAACTGAAGTACTATACCAAATGAAAAAAACAGGATCAATAATATTTCTTCTCTGCTTCTGCGCCTCTGTGGCAATAACTATCACAACTTACGCACAAAATGATACGGCTTTCCGTCTTTTAAAAATAGTCAAAGGGGATATTTCATACCTCACGGTTGACAACCTTGATAACATCTATACCATAAGTAATAACCAGTTAAAAAAAACAGATGCCAACGGTGACTCTGTTGCCATCTTCAATGATGTAAAAAAATATGGCAACCCTTCTTCTGTTGACGTATCCAACCCGTTAAAGATATTGTTGTACTATAAGAATTATTCCACGGTAGTAGTATTGGACAGGTTTTTAACAGCCCGCAATTCCATCAATTTCAGGAAGCAGAATATCTTTTCTGTAATAATATCTGGCTTTTCGACGAACAGGACCTTAAACTGAAAAAAATTGATGAAGAGGGTAAGCTCCTGCAGGAAACAACGGACTGGAGAATGTTATTTGACAGTATCCCCTCCCCGGAACAGATAATCGACAGGGATAATTTCATATACTTATACGACCCGGAAAAAGGTTTTTATATTTTTGACTACTATGGCGCTTTTAAGAACCGCCTGCCTTTTTTGCACTGGAATAATGTGGAAGTATCCGGCAGGATGATATATGGTTTCTATGATAATAAATTATACAGCTACGAACTGGGTTCACTTTCACTAAAAGAATACAAACTCCCGCCTTTTTTTGGCGATTACCTGGGCATTAAGGCCATGAATGGAAAAATTTACCTTAATAAAGGCGATCGCATTGACATTTACCAGATAAGATAGAATGCACAAGATGTAGTATTTTTATTCCATGGAGTTTTTTAACCAGATTTTTTTAGACAACAGTATCGCTGCCTACTGTATAGTAGGCGGTATTATTTTATTGATGTTCATCATAAAAAAATACCTTTCACGCTATATTGCCGCTCTCCTGTTTCGCCTGGTACATCGCACGTGGAAAAATGTCAGCAAAAAAGATTTCATTGACCTGCTGGTTGCGCCGCTACAATGGTTCCTGCTGGTAGTGATCATTGTCTTCACACTGGATAAACTCAATTTTCCCCGTGATTTTCAATTCAAGGTCTATGGCCATTCCACGGAAGAGATCGTCAACAAGACCGGCATCGGCCTTATTGTTGTTTTCTTTACCTGGTTCTTAATGAGGGCGGTTGACTTCATCGCTATTGTACTGGAACAAAATGCATCCATGACCGTAGAAAAAGAGAAGGACCAACTGGTTGTCTTCTTCCGCGATTTTTTAAAAGTGCTTATTTCCATTATTGGTTTACTACTGGTAATAAAAGCTTGCTTTAATCAACCTATCGGCAACTTACTGACCAGCCTTAGCATTGTAGGGGCTGTACTGGCATTAGCTGCCAAAGAAAGCCTGGAGAACCTTATCGCTTCTTTCATAATCTTTTTTGACAAGCCTTTTACAACCGGTGACCTGCTGAAAGTAAACGCCATTACGGGCACGGTAGAAAAAATAGGTTTACGCAGCACACGCATACGTACTGCAGATAAAACGCTGGTTACCGTACCCAATAAGCAAATGGTTGATAGCGTGGTTGACAACTGGAGCATGCGTACCCAGCGAAGGGCCGAAATAAAACTCGAACTCAATCCTTCAACCAAACTTGTCGCTTCAAAAGACCTTACTACAGAGATAAAAAAATATTTGGGGATGAAACCGGGCCTTATCTCTTCTTCTTCAGTTTATTTTTCGGAGATCAATAAAGGGGGGCTCGTAATAATGATCGAATACTTTACTCACCCGATCGCATTAGAGGAATTTAATTCGATAAAAGAAGACTTTAATTTTTTCCTAAAAAAAATATTGGAAGAAAATGAACTTGCACTTGCTGCCACGGCAAATACAGTAACAATAATAAATGAACCAAAAGGGGAAGGGTAATCTATTTGGGAGCGTTGATACCAAATTCGATCACCTTTTCGTCAATCAACCGGACCTTGGTTTTAAAATAACAGGCACCACCTCCTTTTGGGTAACACAGGTAAGTAAGAAAGCAGGCCTGCATCCTGCAGCTGGCATTTATAAAAATAACTTTGTGTCCGTCAACGATAAGCCCAAAGTACTGCTTAAAGTGTTCCCCGTAGTTTTTTATTTCGCCTTTGATGTATTTATTCTTGTAGGTGCCCGATGAGATATAAAGTGTAGAAATGCTATCGGCTTTATTTATATCATTTGTATCCGGGGTAAATCTTCCATGAACCCCATCCGACCTAAGTCTTGTTTCCGCGGGAAAAATTACCCTGTATTTGTCTACTTCGGTCTGGGCATTTGAAGTAAATGCTATGGATATCATAAACAAAGTAAAAAAACATTTCATTGCTATTAATTACTGGTTCAGAATATCCGCCAGTTCTTTATCCCATTTCCCGGTCTTTCCGTACTCTACAACGCGACCGATTTCTTTTCCTTCTTTCATAATGATTATTGTAGGCACCAGTTTTACATTGAACGCATCGGTAATACCGGACAGCGATCTTTTTGCCCGGTTAACCCCAAAAAATGTGATGTTATTATCGGGAATGCCACTCATTTCCTGCAGCCTAAAAAATTTGGGCAATACAAACTGCGTATCCTCACACCAGGTTCCGCCAAAGACCACGAATTGCACTTTGTCTTTATTCCTGCCAAAAGTTGAAAGGGTTGCTGTGTCTGGCTTATAACTGCCCTGGCTGGAATTATACCAGCGATAGGTAGAATCATTTTGCACAAGGTACTTATTGATGATCCCACGAAGGATGTGTTGCTCCGGGTGTTTCTCATCTTTGATGATCTCGTACTGTGCCTGTCCCAAAAGCTCAGCTGTTGCAGGTATAAAGAACATCAGCACCAATAAACATTTTTTCATGGTCATGCATTTTACAATAAAAAGAAACAGGAAATGTGGAATTTTTCCAGGAGATAAATATCGGAACAAGAATGTAACAGGGAGAATTTATTATGTTAACAGGTGGTTATAGATCTGCTTTCAGTTCATTCAAAAAACCTTTCAGTTTTTTCAATGACTCTATCAAAGCGAATTTTTCATTGACCTTTTTATTCTGCTTAAGGTATTCCTTAGCGCCTTCGATAGTATATTTTCTTTCACGCAACAGGTGGTAAATAAGTTTTAAGTTCTTTACGTCTTCCGGCCTGAAGAGCCTGTCACCCTTTCCGTTCTTTTTTGGTTTGAGGATATCAAATTCGTTTTCCCAAAAACGTATCAACGACTGGTTCACTTTGAACATATCAGCCACAACGCCTATTGCATAATATTTTTTTTCAAACAGCACTTCATCTTCGGGTACTTCTATAAGGTCTGCGCCGGTATCCATATCTTTCAAACTCATCCTGCCCCTCGTAAGTTTTTTATTATCTGTTTTAACTTTTACCTTATTGCCAGGGGGCTTTTCCATAACAACATCCTTAACCCCAGGTGCATTTATTACCTGCGTATCATCAAAAGAAAAAGAGATCTGGTTAAGTTCCATAATTAAAATTAATCAAAACTTTTGGCACTACCAGTAGCTGCCAGTTTTAATACATAATCATATTGCTCTGCTGTCAGGTCGTTGAAGAAGAAGTAAACCGGGTCAACTGCTGAACCATTTATATGCACTTCATAATGGCAGTGCGGGCCTGTGCTGGCTCCTGTATTACCAACCCAGCCGATCACTTCGCCACGCTTTACCCTTTGTCCTCCCCTTACTTTTATTTTCACCATATGCATATACTCTGTTTCATATCCATAACCATGATTGATGATCACGTGGTTACCCGTACCCGTACCGTAACCGGCCGTACTAACCACCCCGTCACCCGTAGCATAAATGGGTGTTCCCTGGGGTGCTGTGAAATCAAGGCCGTAGTGCATTTTGGCAATACCATATATGGGATGTATTCGCATCCCGAAGCCACTGGCTATCCTGTTAAGTTCCTTGTTACTCACCGGTTGTATGGCCGGGATACATGCCAGTTTCGTCTCCTGGTTATTGATAAGCTTTTCAATGGCATTATAGCTTTCAAACTGGTAAGCCACCCGCTGAGTTATATTGTTGAGGGTCTTTGCTATGTCTGCACCAAGTAGTTCTTCATCATTCTTCAGCAAATCGATCTTGGCAATTTCCTTTTTTTGCTCAATGGCCTTTGCTCTTGCACTGTCTGATAAAGGAATCGCTTCAAAAATGGACCGATAAACCTGGTTATCCCGCTTCTCCAGGTCGGCCATTTGCTGCTGGAGTGCCTTTGTCTTTTCTGCAAGGGTCTTGTAATTCTCTTTTACCAGTTCGTATTTTACCTGGGCTTCCTTATCGCCAGGATTAGGAACAAACCTGGTATAGATCCAGATGATTATTGCGGAAGTTACCAGTGCGGCTGAAATAAAACCAAATATGCGTAACAGTTTAACCCGGAAAGGCGTAACCAGCTTCTCATACCGAAGCGTATGCGTATTATAGTAGTATTTTATTTTTTTCATGGCCCTTTTACAAGGAGAATATTAAAGATTTCAATGGCATAAGCGCAACGTTATCAAACCACAAACGAATTCTTTACCTTTGCCCCATTGAGCAAAAGTTTACAAATATAACTCCATAAATCGCAAAAATCAACCATTTAAACATTTGGTATATGATGAAGAGTGCTGAGATACGACAACAATTTCTTGATTTTTTCAGGTCGAAGGGGCATATCATTGTGCCGTCTGCGCCTATCGTGGTGAAAGATGATCCTACCTTGTTATTTACCAATGCGGGGATGAACCAGTTCAAAGATTATTTTTTGGGCAACAAAAAAGCACCCGATAGCAGGGTCGCAGATACGCAAAAATGTTTAAGGGTAAGCGGCAAGCACAACGACCTGGAAGAAGTTGGCGTAGACACCTACCATCATACTATGTTTGAAATGCTGGGCAACTGGAGCTTTGGCGATTATTTTAAAAAAGAAGCCATTGCCTGGAGCTGGGAATTATTAACCGAAACCTACAAACTCGACAAGGATAAACTATATCTGACCATTTTCGAAGGTGATGAAAAAGAAGGTCTGCCAAAAGATGAGGAAGCTTATAACGAATGGAAAAAAGTGATCGCCGAAGACCGCATTCTTTTAGGCAATAAAAAAGATAATTTCTGGGAGATGGGTGATACAGGTCCCTGCGGGCCATGCACCGAAATTCACGTGGATTGCAGGACTGAAGAAGAAAGAAAGGCAGTGGATGGAAAAACCCTGGTGAACAATGATCACCCGCAGGTAATAGAGATCTGGAACAATGTGTTCATCCAGTTCAACAGGAAAAAAGATAGCAGTCTCGAACCGTTGCCCAACAAGCATGTAGATACGGGAATGGGGTTTGAAAGGCTGACAAGGGTAATTCAAAAAAAGCAAAGTAACTATGATACCGATGTTTTTACCGATACTATTGCAGCAACGGAAAAGATCACCGGTAAAAAATACAAGGCCGGTGATGACAAGCAAAGCATTGCATTCAGGGTCATTGCCGATCATATAAGAGCGATAAGCTTTACCATTGCAGACGGGCAGCTGCCATCCAACACAGGTGCAGGCTATGTTATACGCCGCATACTAAGAAGAGCTGTTAGGTATTATTATTCTTACCTCGACCATAAGCAACCCTTACTGCATAAACTCTTACCGTTAATTGCAAAGCAGTTTGAAACCGTTTTCCCGGAGTTGACAAAACAACTTGACTTTGTAGCCAAAGTTGTAAAGGAAGAAGAAGATGCTTTTTTGAAAACCGTTGATAAGGGATTGTCAATGTTGGATGCTGCATCACACGATATATCAGGTGAAGAAGCGTTCAAGCTTTATGATACGTTTGGATTCCCGCTTGACCTTACAAAATTAGTGGCAACTGAAAAAGGCTTCGATGTAGATGAAAAGGGTTTTGAAGTGGAAATGCAAAAGCAAAAGAACCGCAGTCGTGCTGCAACTACACTTGATACCGAAGACTGGATCACTGTAAATGACCTCCCTTCTTCAAAATTCGTTGGATATGATTCTTTGGAAACAAAGGCCAGGATCGTTAAATACAGGAAAGTTTCGGGCAAGGGTAAACAACTTTATCAAATAGTGTTGGATCAGACTCCCTTTTATGCGGAGAGTGGTGGACAAGTAGGAGATACCGGGCTATTAACTATTAACCATGAACCATTAACCATCACGGATACCAAAAAAGAAAATGACCTCATTATCCATTTTGCAGAATCTGTTCCCGGGGATATGAACGGTGAAGTGATCGCTAAAGTGGACGTGGTAAGAAGAAAAGATATTGCACTACATCACAGTGTTACCCACCTGATGCATGCAGCTTTACGCCAGGTATTGGGCAAACATGTGGCGCAGAAGGGCTCATTGGTAAATGAAGAACACCTTCGCTTCGACTTTAGTCATTTTTCCAAAGTGAGCGATGACGAGATCGCAACGGTAGAAAAACTGGTGAACGAAAAGATAAGACAGAATATTCCTGTTGTTATTAAAGAAATGAAAAAAGACGAGGCTGTGGCTATGGGCGCCATGGCTTTGTTTGGTGAAAAATACGGGGATGTTGTACGGGTGGTTACAATGGATCCCGCTTACTCTATCGAATTATGCGGCGGCACACACGTGGGCAGCACAGGCGAACTGGGCATTTTCAAAATAAAAAGCGAAAGTGCCGTAGCAGCTGGTGTTCGCCGTATTGAAGCCGTTTGCGGTAAGGCCGCAGAGATGCTCATCAATGAGCAGTTCCTTGCCATACGTGTGATTCGTGATATTCTTAAAAACCCTGCAGACCTGAATAAGGCCGTAGAAAATCTATTGAACGAAAATAGTAGTTTTCAAAAACGAATAGAAGGTTTGGAAGCCAGGCAGCTTGTTGGTATCAGGAATGAACTGATGCAAAAGGATGAGATCATCGATAACGTAAGTTTTATTGGTGAGGTCATCGAAGTGCCCAATCCTGATTCTTTGAAAAAATTATGCTTCGATATCAAACATCATTTGCATGACCACCTTGTTGTGCTCTGTTGTAATATCGATGGCAAGGCGCATGTAGCGATAAGTATTTCAGATACGGTTGTTGCTGCAAAAAATTTAGACGCCGGTAAAATAATCAAGGAACATGTTGCTCCCTTAATTAAAGGTGGTGGCGGCGGACAAAAGAACCTGGCCACCGCAGGCGGGCAGGAAGTTAGTAATCTGAAACAGGTTATTGAAAAAGTTAAGTCATTATTAGGCTAAGAGGTCAAAAGAGGGAAAGAGGAAAGGACATGGCCTCCTTTTCTCTTTTGTGCTCTTTGCAAAATTATTTTCCTCATGCACATCATTTTCGAAACACCCCGACTCCTCCTTCGACAGTTTACGATAGAAGATGCCCCATTGATCTTATCCCTCAACAGCGATCCTGAAGTTGTAAAATATATACACGAGCCAATATTAAAAACCGAAGAGCAGGCAAAAGAGATATTACGCAATATCATCCTGCCTCAATACAAAAAAGGTCTTGGCCGCTGGGCCATCCATCTAAAAGACAATATGGAATTCATTGGCTGGTGTGGCTTAAAATACCGCCCCGAACCGGATGAGACCGATCTTGGTTACCGTTTCTCGCAGAAATCATGGGGCAAAGGTTTTGCTGCGGAAGCTGCCGGGCATACGCTTGATCATGGTTTCAAAATATTGAACCTCCGACTGATCACCGGAAGAGCACATATTGAGAACATCGCCTCTATTAAAGTGCTGGAAAAGATCGGTATGACCTTCATTGGTGAAGGCTTTGTAGATAATTGCCCTGTCCGTACTTATATAAAATCTAACCCGGCCTGATATTCTGTGTTTCCGTGTTTCTGTGGCTAAGCAGCCTAATCTCAAAATTTTTGTTAAAGCAAAAAAATTATCTGCGAAATATTTCGTAATTGCAAAAAAGGCTTTACATTTGACCTACTAAACATTTCGTATATAAAAATACACAACCATGAAAAGAATCATTTTTACCGCGGCCCTGTTGGGTTTAACCGCACTGACCACAACAGTTGTTGCCCAGGAAGACAAAGGCGACAAAGGAGAAAAGGGAGACAAAGACAAGAAAGAATCCCAGGAGATCATTATTCGTAAAAAAGGTGATAAGGACACAAAGATCACTGTAGAGATCAAAGGTGATAAGGTAACCATCAACGGTAAGCCTTTATCAGAATTCAAAGACGACGAGATCACCGTTAACAAGAGAAATGTAACGATATGGAATGGCAATCGGTTTAGAAATGCAACAATAGCCGGTGAACCCTTTTCATTTAACTGGAACGATGACAACCACGGCGCATTCCTGGGCGTAACTACGGAAGACGCAGAAGGAGGCGCTAAGATCACTGATGTTACTAAAGAAAGCGCTGCAGATAAAGCAGGACTTAAGGTTGGTGATATTATCACTAAGGTGGGAGAGAAAAAAGTAGATGATCCGGGAAGCCTGTATGAAGCGGTATCATCAATGAAACCAAAAGAGGACGTAAAAGTATTGTATAAAAGAGATGGTAAAGAAAATTCTGTCAAAGCAACTTTGGGAGAACGCAAGGGTGCAGATGCAATGGCTTATTCCTTCAGTGGGCCTGATGGCCTCACAAGGTCTTATACAGTACCGCGTGCTGTGCCGCGTGTAAAAGGCGTTCCGAGAATTGAAAAGTGGAATGACGATGGAATGGCTGATATGGCGCCGAGTATCTACACCCCCGGAAGTGGAAGCTTCAATCTTTATAATGATCTTATGTTCTCCCGTCACAAGCTGGGCCTGAAGATCCAGGATACAGAGGACGGCAATGGTGTAAAGGTGCTGGATGTGGACAAGGATTCGCCGGCAGAAAAAGCAGGACTTAAAAAAGATGATGTTGTTACAGAGATAGCTGGAAAAAAAGTAGCCAACACAGATGACGCAAGGGAGCAACTGCACGACACACAGGATAAAGCAGCTTATAATATCAAAGCAAAACGCAACAGCAGCGAGATGAGTTTTGATATCAAGATCCCAAAAAAATTAAAAACAGCTAATTTATAAGCCATTTTACCCCGACAGCGCCTAACTGGCCTGTCGGCGGTTAAGTAAAATATATTTTTATAAACCCCGTCATAATATTGGCGGGGTTTTACTTTAAACCGCTGGCGGGGTTACAACCGCCGCCAGGGTTCTGTCTGGCTTCTTTGCTTTAACTTTGCCGCGTGATAGAAAACAACAAATACCAGGTAGTGATTGGGTTGGAAGTGCATACACAGCTTCTTACGAACAGCAAATTATTTTGTGGTGACAGCGCCGCTTTCAGCACTGATCCGAATACCCATATCAGCCCTATTACCCTCGCCCATCCCGGCACTTTGCCAAAAATGAATACCAGGGCAATTGAATATGCCATTAAGCTTGGGCTTGCATTACATTGCGAAATTGAACAGCACAATTATTTTGCCCGTAAAAATTATTTTTATCCTGATCTTCCAAAGGGTTACCAGGTCTCGCAACATACAACACCCATTTGCAAAAATGGCTTTGTTACAATAAAGGTGGGAGAAGCCGAACGCAATATCCGCCTCAATCGCATCCATATAGAAGAAGATGCCGGAAAAAGTTTACACGATATCGATGAGAATTATACAGCTATTGATCTCAACCGTGCGGGTGTGCCCTTGCTTGAGATCGTAAGCGAGCCTGATCTTCACAGCAGTGAAGAGGCGTTTGCCTACATCACCGAATTGCGGAAACTCGTCAGCTGGCTGGGTATTTGCGATGGCAATATGGAAGAAGGAAGTATGCGCTGCGATGCAAATATCTCTATCCGCCTGGCAGGCGAAACAAGATTGGGCACGCGTGTGGAAGTAAAAAATCTTAACAGCATCCGAAATGTAAAAAGGGCTATTGATGTGGAAGTGAAGCGCTTGATTGAGATCACCGAAAAGGGTGAAAAGATCATCCAGGAAACCAGGAGTTACGATGCCGATAATAATACCAGCTTCTCTTTACGCACAAAGGAAGATGCGGATGATTATCGTTATTTCCCAGACCCCGACCTTAGCCCCTTTCTTATCACGGATGATCTTTTAGCGGAGATACAGGCAGGCCTCCCGGTTTTACCAAATGTATTAATCAGCAGGTATACTTCCGAACTCCATTTATCAGCATATGATGCCACGGTGCTTTGCGATGATAAAGAACAGGTTGTTTATTTTGAAGAACTGATAAAACATACGTATAATTATAAAGCCGCTGCCAACTGGATGCTGGGCCCTGTGAAAAGTTATTTGAATGAGCATAATACCGGTTTTAAAGAATTCACATTAGCCCCGGTAAAAATTGCGAAGCTGATCAGTATGGTGGAAGAAGGGAAACTGGGCTTCAGTATCGCTTCATCAAAGGTTTTTGCTGAATTACTGAAAGATCCCGGGAAAGATCCTTTGGAGATCGCCACAGCATTAAACCTGTTACAGGAGAATGACAGCAGCTCTATTGAGCAATGGATAAATGAAGTGATCACTAAAATGCCGGACAAAGTGACCCAGTACAAAACCGGTAAGAAAGGCCTGATGGGATTATTTGCAGGTGAAGTAAAGCGGCTCAGTAAAGGAAAAGCAGATATGCAAATTGTAAATAAATTATTAGAAGAAAAATTAAACGACTAAGTAATGAAAAGATTATTGACTGCAGTTATCATGGCTGCCATGCTGTTATCATGTAACAGGGAATCTGATAAAGGGAAATTCACAGTTACAGGTAAACTGCAGAATTCGGAAATTAAAAAGGTTTACCTGGACGAATTATTCTTTAGCCAGAAATCTCCTGAATTATTGGATACGGGTGTCCTGGACAAAGGGAAATTCACCGTATCTGCAATTGCACAGGAAGAAGGGTTGTACCGCATCAGGACCGAAGATGAGAAAAACGCTTTTCTTTTTATAAATGACAACAGCAATATAAATTTTACCGGTGATGCCTTAAATCCCCGGATAAGCTACCAGCATTTTTCGAGCCCGGCAAATATCGCATTAAAAAATATAATGCTCTATGCAGATAGTATGGGCAAATTAATTTCGGCAAAAGCGTCGATCTTATCTGAACTGAAGAAAGGGGGTACTGCTGAAAATGATAGTACTTATATGGCTACGAATAATGAATTCAATACGCTCAATGAAAAGATGAGCAAATATCTCTTTACTGTTGCTGATACTTCAAAGAGCCCGGTACTTGGTCTTTTTGCTATAACTATAGCGCCGGTGTCATTAAATAAATTTGAGATGCCTTTGTCGGCTCTGGCCAAAAGATTTCCAGACCATAAAGGCATAGCCGGGGCTGTTAATTATGTAAAAGAACAAATTGCCCTGGAAACACAAACGCAGCCGGCAACACCAAAAGCGCCGGCAACAGTTGGCGATATGGCGCCAGAAATCACGATGAACGATATAAATGACAAGCCCTTTTCATTAAGCCAGTTGCGTGGTAAATATGTTTTGGTTGATTTTTGGGCAAGCTGGTGCGGGCCATGCCGCGAGGAAAATCCAAATCTCGTGGTTGCTTACGAAAAGTTTAAAAATAAAAATTTTACCATCCTGGGTGTTTCGCTGGATGATAAGAAAAACAACTGGATCAATGCCATTGCCCAGGATAAACTGGGTTGGCAGCAGATAAGTGACCTTAAAAAATGGAGGAGTGCTGCAGTTGGTTTATATGGCATTGATGGCATCCCTTATAATGTATTGGTTGACCCGCAGGGAAAGATCATTGCAACAGCTTTACGTGGACAAGAATTACAAAATAAACTGGGAGAGATATTGAAATAAAATAGATTGCTCTATAAAAAAACAGGCTGTCCAAAAGGGCAGCCTGTTTTTTTATCAGGAAGTTCTTTATAGATATCAATTTGTCACCAACACCCTTACAGGTTGTGGTATAAGAACCGAATTATCATCAAGGGTAATTAAAAAATAAAACCTTTTTGCCAATTCAGTTCCAACTGTTGCGGAAACAGCAGGTATAACGCCAGGACCTTTTACAACGTACTCAGCTAAAGTGGTATTAAATGTATAGGTGGTAGCATTAACAGGAATGGGTACAAAAGGCGGTGCGGTAGTATAAAAGCCCGTAGTTCCGGTACTTTGTATCGCTGTATAAGTGGTATTCGCAGCTATCCTTGTAATTTCCTTGATCTTTCTGCCCGAGCTGGCAGGAATTTCTAAAATTATCTGGATGGCGCCGCCTGCACTTATTGATGTTTTAACTGTGGGCTCAGGACGAAAATCTATTGCATTGGGTACCGTAACAGGTACATCAGGCCTAACATCACTTAACCCGTTAAAATCTTCTTTCTTACAGCTTATTATTACTACTGAAAGTAAAAAAAGGAATGATAAGAATTTGATACTATTTTTCATGATTTTTTATTTTCTTTTATTGATATAAAATTATTTAGCAAACCACAGTTTCACATCTGTTTTAGGTCTTGGCTTTGGTGCATTAGGATTAGATGAAAGCTCAGTAATGGTATATGGCAACCTGGTGGGGATCACATTAGGGTTATCGCCTGCAGGATTATTTACCAAAGTTAAAACCGGGTAACCTGTTCTCCGGTAATCATTATAGGCTTCAATGCCATTGCCGATCCATGACATATATTTTTGTGTGATTATTTGCTGGCGTTGTTGCTCTGTTGTACCTGCAAGTGTTACAACCAGTGGGTTTGTGGCAAAATAATTTGCGATCTCCACGGGAGTCATTCCAACCTTTTGCATAGAAGCGGTAATGCCAGCCTGGTAATAAGTATTGGCAACGCCTGGTGTTCCCAATATCAAAGCAGACTCTGCAAGAATAAACTGTACCTGTGCATTGGTTAATATGCGTATTGGAGTTGCTCCTCCGGGAGTTGCTGAAGTTAAAGGCTCGGCAGCCCCGGTAAGGTGGATGCCATATTTGGATCTCAGGTAATATTGAGTTTGTCCTACAGCAATAGACAATGTTGGTACTGCAGCGGCAGAGCCATTATCAAAAGCAACAAAAGTAGGTGTCCCCGTGATGCCACCAGGTATTAGAGGCTTTGTAAAGAATTTGGAAAGCCTGATAGTATCATTCAGGCTCCTCGAAAGTGCCAGTAATCTTGCACTTAGCATTTGGTCCTGTGGCCTGTTTACGTTATTAAAGTTATAGATCGCGTTTTGATTTCCAACAGTTACAGAAAATGGCACTTCAAAATCAAGTGCATTTGAATTGATGTAATTATTGCCGGCAATTACACTTGCAATGGTAGAAGTTGCCAGGGTCGGGTTCCTGTTGGAAATGTGTATCGCAAATTTCAATAGCAGCGTGTTACCCATCCTTGCCCATTTGGCCAGGTCTCCCTTATAAACAAGATCATCCACGCCGGGAGTGAAAGCATTAGGGGTTTTGGCAAGATCTAAAAGACCGCTTTTTACCAGGTCGAACAAGCTTGTTATTCCCAAAGCGGCATTACCCTGGTAAATGTCCTCCTGTTTATCAAAACGCGGGAAAAGAAATTTTGTACCCTGGGCTGCCTGTGAATAAGGCACTTCTCCCCAAATGTCAGTAGCGATTGAATAGACATAGGCCATTTGCAGTTTTGCAATACCTGCATATACAGGACTGGTAGTGCCGTGCTGATCAATTATTATCTGAAGGTCATTAAGTGTATTGCCATATATCTCGCCATTCCATTGGTTATCAAAACTTCCATCAAGATTGTATACATCATAAGCCAGTGTTTGATTAGCTACACCAGCGATATGCTGAACCAGGGCAGACGTGGCCCTGTTAAGGTCATTTGAATTTGCAAACGCCAATCCTATTGTTGTAGTAGGTAATATTGTCGAAACCGGAACATTTGGCGGGTTATTAGGACTGGTATTTACATCAAGAAATTTTTTACATGATGTAAACGTCAGCAGCAATAAAAAGAAAAATGGTATTTTTTTCATAATATTTTTTTTAAAAATTATAATGTGATTTTAAGGTTTGCGCCTATACTTCTTGCATTGGGAGTACCCTGCAGATCAAGTCCCCGGATATTTCCTGCACCCTGCGTATTAAGCTGGGGATCAATAGGGGAATTAGGCGCTACATAAAATACATTGCGGGCAAATATACCAAAACGGATAGCGGACAATTTTGAACGCTTAACTATATCAGCCGGAATATTGTAGCCCAATGTTAATTCCCTGAGATGAAATACAGTGGCGTCAAATACATTAAACTCACTTTGTAGCCCACCCATCCCGGTACTCCAATAAGTTTGGCCGGAGATCTGGATGTTATTAGGACGGTATTTTCCCGTGCCATCAGCAATTACACCAGGCAGTATATGTGGTTGCTCCCTGTCTACTGCAGTAATATCCAAAGCACCGCGGGCCTTGTATGACGCAGCAGTGAAAGATAGGATCTGGCCACCCTTTGTAAAATCAAATGTGCAACCGAGGCTAAATCCTTTATAGTTTAGGGTATTGGTTACACCGAACTGGTACTCCGGATTGGGATCAGCAAGTACACCACCAGCAACTGTAGGCTGGTAGGTACCGGTAGACGGATTGATAAGTCGCTGTCCGTCCGGTGCCCTTGGTATAAGGCCTCCTATAATAACCCCATAAGGGTACCCAACTTTAAAAGATGGAATAGAACCGGTAAATGCACTGCCGGGAATAGCACTATTATCTACACCGGGAGCGATAGAAACAACCATGCTTTTTTGTTTGGTAAAATTAGCACTCAGGTCCCAGGTAAAATTACGGGTTTGTATTACCGTAGCGCTTGCAGTTATCTCAATTCCTTTATTCGTTAATTCTCCAATATTGGTAGTATAGGTTCTGAAACCTGAAGAAGGAGGAACAGTGAGGTTTAAGATCTGTGACTCGGCTTTTTCATTATAATATGTTACATCAAGTGATACCCTGTTTTTAAAGAACTGCAAATTAATTCCTGCCTCATAAGAAGTTTTAAACTCAGGAGATAAAGGTATTGTATCGGAAAGTCTTGAACTGGCCCCAAAACCACCAACTGTTCCAAAAGGAAAGCCGACACTGGCCACATTATTTCCAAAACCTGGGTTTACGAATACGTTATTTAATAAATAAGGGTCTGCATCCCTGCCCACTTTTGCATAGCTGGCCCTTATTTTACCGTAGCTGAATAAATTAGATTTGATACGGAAGGCATCAGTAAACACGAGACTTATATTTGCTGAAGGATAGAAATAGGTATTCTTTTCCACAGGCAAGGTTGATGACTGATCTGCACGGCCTGTCAATTCAAGAAAAGCATAATTGTTATAGTTAAAAGAAACCTGGCCATAATATCCTACCAGCCTGCGCAACGAAGAGGTTTCCGCTGAACCTACAGTAAATACAGAACCATTCGTCGTATTAAAAAATCCGTTAGCTGCCAGCTGGTCTGCCTGTACAGCAATATTCTGGAATTTCCTTTGGTTGATGTTTTGTCCAACCAGGCCCGTTACAGATAGCGCTGTATGAAATAAATTATTCCTGGTAGCCCTGATGATAAGGTCTCCGTTTATCTCGTTTCTGAAAAACATTTCCTCACGGATATTACCGAGAGGTACCCTGCCGGAAGTTATTGCAAAAACCTGTTTTCTCCGGTCGGTATACATATCCCCACCCAAACGGTAAGATATGTTCAGCCATTTATACAGATCATAGCTAACGTTTATATGCCCGATAAACCTGTTTAAATTACTGGTCAAAGGATTTTCAAATTGAGCAAAGTATGGATTCTCAACACCTGCAATAAGATAATTATTATTTCCAGTATTGTTTTTCCATGTTCCGTTTACGCGGTAGGACGTCAGATCGATATTTCTTGCCAATCCTAATAAAGTTGCTAACCCACTATTATTGCCGCCCAATGTACCTTGTTGTACGGTATTGGTATATGTAAGAGACACCCCAATCTTCATTCTTTCGCCCAAAGGAGCATTTGCGCCGATCCTTACATCCGTCCTTTTTAAATGTGTACCATATAAAATACCCTTCTGTGAAACATTACCAATCGATAATGTTTGGTTTCTCACTGCATCTCCTGTATTCAGGGTGATGTTGTTTTCAGCGGTGGTTCCCTGCCTGAAAAACTCATTGATGTTATCAGGATATGCCCTGTAGTTTTGTACAGGTTGGCCTCCGATTATCAATCCATTGGTTATACTTGGGGCAGAGCCAAACCTTGGACCGAATGAGTTATTACTGGCCGGGTTAAATACTCCTCCGGCTCCCTGGCCATATTCGTTTTGAACCTTTGGCAAACCAAAAACATCCTGGAAACTATAATTTGAATTGAAGATGATCTCGGCTTTACCTTTTGCATTACCCCCTCTCTTAGTGGTAATAATAAGCGCCCCGGCAGAAGCTCTTGAGCCATACAAAGCGGCAGCGGCCGGTCCTTTTAAAATATTTATTGATTCCACATTATTCATATCAATATCCAAAGCCCGGTTAGCAGGTTGATTATCACCTAATGTACCGTTTGGTCCGCTGTTGGTTCTGTCCACATCATTACTAATGGGTATACCATCGATCACGAATAATGGTTGATTACTTCCGGTAAAAGATGAAATACCCCGGATGTTTATATTTACAGAGGAACCCGCACCACCACTTGCGCTGGTAATGTTAACCCCTGCAACTTTTCCCTGTAATGCATTTGCAATATTCACCTCTCCCCTGTTGGCAAGTTCATCACCCTTTATGTTTTGTGAGGCATACCCCAGAGATCTTTTGTCCCGTGCAATACCCAAAGCAGTAACTACAACTTCTCTCAGTTCAATATTTTCCTGCTGCAACACGATATTAAAAGTTGTTTGACTTCCGATCGAGACTGTCTGGGAACTGTAACCAACTGCCGAAAAAGTTATTTGTGTTGCATCATTGGCTACAGAAATACTGTAACGGCCTGAAGCATCAGTTTTTGCTCCGGCCTTACCGGAAATCACAGAAACGCCTGGAATTGGAAGACTATTACCAGACCCCACGACAACGCCGGTAATAGTTTTTTGTGAAAACCCTGAGATCAGCAGCACAAATAATGCTGAAAGGGTTAAGGTTAGTTTTCTCATTTGCTTATTAGTTTATAGTAACAAATATAATTCAGATTCTCTGTAATTGTCAAAATACTTGACAAGATTATTAAGCTTTTAGCTGCTTTTGTTCCACAGAAAGCGTATCAGGGGAGAGATTTAAAATATGCAATCAATTTTGTTTTGGAACATGTGATAATTTATCACTGATGTTCTTAGTTTGTTTTGGCGATAATAATAATAATAAAACAGGTAGCAGAACGAGATTAGTTAATGTAGCAACCAACAATGTTACTGAGGTTAGCCATCCAAGGGCCATGGTGCCTCCAAAACTGCTGCCGCAAAAAATTATGAAGCCGGCAGTTAACACCAATGCAGTATACACAATACTTAACCCGGTATTTTTGATAGTAACGCTAACTGTTTGTAATATATTGTTATTGTAAACAGGCAGCTCCTGTTTATAGTTCACCAGGAACCGTATCGTAATATCAATGGCAATACCCAATGCTACGCTAAATACCAGTACAGTGGAAGGTTTGAGCGGAACCCCTACCCATCCCATGATCCCTGCGGTAATTACAAGCGGTATGAGATTGGGTATTAATGAACAGAATAAAATACGGACCGACCTGAACAGGTACAACATGCATAATGCAATCAGCAAAAAGGCCCAGAAGATACTGTCCTTTAAACCATTTACAATAAAACGGCTGCCTTCTAAAAAAGTGATACTGGTACCTGTAAGTTGCACTTTATACAAAGAAGTGTCAAACAATTGATCCGCCCTTTGCTGAATACCCTTCAACAATACCGGCAATTCTGTTGTGCCCACATCAGCCATGTTCACACTTATACGGGTGCTTTGCCTGGCCGTATCCATAAAACTTTTGAGCATTTTAGAAAGATTATTTTTATTGCTGTCTGCCTTATTAGGCCTTAAATATTCTCCTACAAAAGCTCCGTCAAAACTGTTGGGCAATAAATAATTGGCCGAATCACCTTCAAAAAAAGCCTGCTTGGCAAACTTTAATCCTTCTGCAACACTGAGTGGACGGTTCATTTCTTTTTGTGCAGTTATGTATTGTGCTAAAGAATCTACTTTCTCAAAAATAGGCAGGGCCCTTAACCCGGCAAGTCCATACCGCTTTTTTGTATCAACGATGATCTCAAGCGGCATGATACCTTTAAAATTCTTTTCGAAAAATTTCAGGTCTGTATAGATCTTGTCTGTTTTTGGCATGTCGTCAACAATATAAGAAACACGCTGCAATTTAAAAATGCCGATCACGGCAAAAATTAAAACCGCTGCTGTAACCGTGTAAACAGTTCTTTTATGATTGATGACCCATCTTTCTATCCTTAGTAAGAAAGAAGTGATCCATGGATTACTTAAGTACTTTGTTTGAGAAGATTTGGGGGCCGGCAGGTAACTTAATGCCGAAGGCAGCAAAATAAAAGAGATGACAAAAATGACCATGATGCTTATTCCTGCTACCACACCAAACTCCCGGAGTATGGCACTTTTGGTCAATGCAAAAACCGCAAAGCCGATAGCAGCAGTAAGGTTACAAAAAAGCGTAACAACACCCATTTTACTTACCATGTCAACCAGCGATCCTTTCTTATCACGGGTTTCTATATAAGAACTATGGTATTTATTGATAAAATAAATACAGTTGGGTACACCGATCACAACCACCAGGCAGGGGATCAGTGCCGTAAGGATGGTGATCTGGTATCCGCAGAGATATAAAATACCCACACTCCATATAACGCCAAGGACCACTACCAGTAAGGAAAGCAGCGTTGTACTGATGGAACGGAAGAAAAGTAAAAGGATCAACGCGCTTAATAAAAGAGAGCCGAATAAAAAGAATTTCATTTCATTCTGTATCCTGTCTGCTACCACAGTGCGGATCAGGGGCAGGCCGCTTAAATGCACTTCGATCTTTGTTTGCGCTTCAAAAAGCTGCACCTCTTTGGTAATATCTGACACCACTTTTGTTCGCCCGGCAGAATTGAGTACTTCTTTATTAATGCGCACACCTACCAGGTAAGCTGCTGGATTATCCTTTATTTTCGGGCTATAAAGCAATGACCGGTAAAAAGGAAGGTTGAAAAAAACATTCGCAGCGCTGTCCAATTCTGCCTGTGTGTTTATTGTATCGGCAAATATTCTCTCTGCAGAAAGTTTTTCGGTAAGCGAATCTTTACGAAGTGTTACAGCCGAAGGAATACTCAAGACATCTTCAACAGCATTTACTTTTTTCAACCGCTGGTGCAGGTCCTGGTAAGCATGAAATATCTTCAGCGAAAACAGGCTGTCGGTTTGAATACCGGCAACAAGCAAATTACCATCATCGCCAAATTTTTCTTTGAACGCCACATAATCTTTGTACTTCTGATTATCTGTGGGTATGGCTTTTGAAAATTCATAACTCAGCCTGACCTTACTTGCATAAAAACCCATCACGGCTGTTACTGCAAGTAAAAGAACCAGGAGTACCAGCCTGTAATTAATAACAAATTGTCCTAAACGTTTCCACATAGTAGATCAGTGCTTATTTGAATTTGCAAAGAAAACCAATTTGAACGTAATTGTATTGTTTAGCTGCTGTTATGTTTACTATTTTTGAAAAGCGGTCTAAGAACTGTTAATCCGTTAATTTGTTATTCCGTAGGTCGTTTAAACCAGCCGGGGTATTAACTAATTAACCAATTAACGGATTAACGTATTATATCATGACACACAAGACCAAAGGCATCGTATTAAGGAACATTAAATATGGGGAGACCAGTTTGGTGGTTACCATTTTTACTGAGGTCTTCGGCATTCAAACCTATATGGTAAATGGTGTGCGTTCCCTTAAAAAATCTTCTTCCACAGCCAATCATTTTCAGCCCACAGCCATATTGGACCTCGTTGTTTACCATAATGAATCGAAGTCCATGCAACGTATAAAAGAGTTCTCCTGGGCTTTTTTATATGAAAATATTTTAAACAATGTTATAAAGAACAGCATTGCTTCTTATATGGCTGAGCTGATCCAGAAATGCCTGAAGCAGCCCGAAGCAAATAATGATCTCTTTATTTTTTGTGAAGAAGCATTTTTAGAATTGGATAAGGCAGACAAGGTTGTAGCTGCCAATTTTGCTTTGTTCTTTACTTTACACCTTACCCATTTTTTTGGATTCAGGATGGCGGATAATCATAACTCCGTTAATAATGTTTTGGACCTGCAGGAAGGGAATTTCATTGACCACCAACCCACCCACCCATATTTTATTGATGGAAAAAATGCTGAGCTCACTGCCCAGTTATTAAAAGTGATGCAGCCACATGAGCTGCAGGATTTTAAATTGAACCAGGATATAAGAAGAACCCTGTTATTAAGATACCTGGAATATTACGCCCTGCACATTCACGAATTTGGGCAAATGAAAACGCTGATGGTATTACATGAAGTATTGTAAGGGCCTAGGGCCGTCGGGACCATTAAACAACTCTTCTATAAAATTCTTTTTGAAGACGAATGCTTACTGAGCTTTAGATCTTCTACCCCGTCTATCAATACCAGTCCCGGTTTTTTTCCTTTTTCAAAACTGCCAAGCTTTTCATCCATATTTAATGCACGGGCCCCGTTGATGGTTCCCCATTGCAACAGATCTGTAAGCTGCAGTTGTGGAAAATTTTTATGCAGGGTCTTTATTTCTTCCAAAATACTAAGCTGGTCATTGGAAGCCAGGCTGTCGGTACCTAAAACAATATCGCAGGAATGCCGCATAAGCATCATTACATCGGGTAATACATTACTGATATAGAGGTTTGCATTGGGACAAAGGCAGAAAAAAGTTTTCAGCTTGCTGTTTTCAGCTTGCTGTTTTGTAAATTCAATGTCTTCTTCAGCAATAAAAACATTATGGACTGAAATTATGGATTGCGCTTTGGTAAGATAAGGCATCCATGTTTGCAGGCTTGTTTTACTTATTCCTTTAAAAAAAGAAATGTCTATACCCATCATCTCATACATTCTTAGCAGGTCACCGGTGCCTTTTTCAAATAATTCATTTTCTGCTGCTGTCTCCTGGTTATGGATGGTTAAAATACTATTGCCCGGAAATTCATCGATCATTTTTAACATCTCACCCGACACGGAATAGGGCGCATGCGGAAC
>Ga0193706_1000342_pt1 | contig 28663 bp, 23 predicted proteins | sample U3c1metaG_FD_160130 | JGI IMG/M metagenome (GOLD analysis project Ga0193706, IMG submission 160130) | Soil microbial communities from a riparian zone of the East river system, Colorado, United States - U3c1 | ecosystem: Environmental > Terrestrial > Soil > Riparian zone | place: USA: East River... | reverse complement strand
CGCCCGCCCCGCGGAAATCCGCTTCACCGAAGCCCTGCCGAAAACCCGCTCCGGCAAGATCATGCGCCGCCTGCTGCGCGACATCGCTGCCGGCGTCGAAACCGTCGGCGACACGAGCACCCTCGAAGACTACGGCGTCCTGGCGAAGTTGCGCAGCTACGAGGAATGACGGCACCCGCGAAACCTGTGCTCGCGCTCGAGTGACTTGGAGATCGCCGAAGACCAGCACCGAATCTTTGCGCGCAGAGAATCCACAACAGTCGGAGCTGGGTAGGAGAGCTTAGGTCCTACGCAGCTCCGCGCGAGTAACTCAAGGTATTCGCGGATCGTCCGGCAGCGTGTGGCGATCTATGTGTGGTCCAAAGAGCATGGCTCTGCTGAACCCATGCTTCCTCGTTCCGACGCGTGATCGGGCGGGACGCTCATGGCTCGCAATTGCATGGGCAAGGCCAACTCACCAAAAGTAAGGAACGGACTATGAGTACCACAGTAATCTTGGTCGTCGTGCTCGTATTGCTCTTCGGGGGCGGTGGCGGCTACTACTACTCCCGGCGTCGGTAAAAAGGGTGGACCGCACGCACTTGCTCGTGGCCACGGGCTCACTGGCATTTGCAAATAGCGACAGGGGCCGAATCGCACGCGTCTGCTATTGGCCGCGGTAAGTACCGCGCCGGGAGCCCTACGGGAGGCATAAACGGTCCGGGCGCGATCGCAGTTTCGGCGCCGGTATCGAGCGTGTTCAGAATGGCGGTGCTTTACCGGGAACGAGTTGCGATCAACTCCAGCCATTCCAGTGGCAGGAGGGTGATCGGCGTCACGATGCCGACCAGGCCGCTGCCGTCGGAGACGTTGGCGGAGGGGACGCCGATCAGGCGGCCTTGCTCGTCGACGGCGGCGCCGCCGGAGTTGCCGGGGATCACGGCGGCGTCGGTCTTGAACACGAGGCCGGCGTCTTCCTGATCGAAGCCGGACAGCACGCCGTGAGCGCAGTGGATCGAGACACGGCTTCCGGTTCCGCCGAGCGTGGGGTAGCCGATGATCCACAGCGGATCGCCGATTTCGAGGGCCGAGCCGGCCGCGATCTCGACGGTGGGGAAGCGATAGCCCGCGGGCAGGGGGTTCGAGTAGAAGCCGCGGTCGATCTGGATCAAGGCCAGGTCGAGGGCCGCATCGAAGCGAACCACCTTGCCGCGGTAGGCCTCTTCCGCCGGGCGATGGGAGTCGACGTTCGCCGCGAGCACCAGCTCGTCCAGCGGATGGCGATCGCCGCGGTCGACGACATGTGCATTGGTCAAGCACAGTCCGTCGGCCGTGACCAGGGTCGCGCTCCCGCCGCCGCCCGGCGCGAACACTTCGAGCACCGAGCACAGGGCGCGCGACAAGGGCTTGACCGGATCGCGCGTGATGAGCACGGGCGGCTTGCTCCACTCCGGCGGAGCCTCGGCGTCGAAGGCGACGCGGATGTCGAAGGGCGTGCGCGCCTGCGAGGACATGGCATCGAGCACGTCGATGTACCACTCACCCGCGCCGAGCAGCGGCGCGCCGTCCTTCGTAAGCACCAGGGACTCCGCGCCCCAGCCGTGCCGCGCGCTGGCGTCGGCGCTTTCCAGCGCGATCGTCGGCGATCCGCGGTGAGCGAACAAGTCGAGGTCCGCCGGAACGCCGTGCAGATCGATGCGCAATGCCGGACTTCCCTCGGGCACGTCGATGCGAAACGTGCGGAATCCGCCGCTCGCCGGATCGAGGGTGAATCGCCGCGCGGGCCCGGGCACCAGCAGGGCATCGGTGCGCGTGCCGAGCAACGTGAGCTCCAGCGTGTATTCACAGCGCGAGCTCTTTCCGGCAGCGCCGAGCCGATCGTCCTCCGCCAGGCTCGCCGCGAACCACCAGCGCCCGCTCTCGATCTCCGGATCGCTCAAGCGGTCGGCGATCAGCTCGTCGAGGCTTGGATCCTCGCTCGGGAAGAGCTCGGCCTCCTCCAGATCCTTCGGCGCTTTTCCGCGGCCTCCGAAGAGCTCGACGTCGCCGTTCTTCGCGACCGCCTTCAGGTCGAGGAACACGCTGCCCTTGGGAACCTCGACTACGAAATCCTGGCGCGGATGGCTCGCGTGGTCGAGCTCGCCTTGGAAACGTCGATCGGGCCGCAGAGCGATCGGCTCCTGCGCGAGACTCGCCAGGGACAGCAGCGCCCAGCCGATCACGCCGGCGGCTCGCGCTTCCACCAGTCGTCCGCCGCGACCTCGCGGATGCCCTGGGCGTAGGACCGCGGCGACCAGTTCAGCTCGTACAACGCATTGTTGATGTCGTGCTCCTGGTGCAGATTGAAATAGGTCGACGAGCGGCGCAGCTCGGTGACGTCGGTGAACAGGCCCTTCACGAAGATCGCGCTGTCGACCAGCTTCTTGGGGATGTTGCGGCGGCGGATCGTGCCGCCCGCGGCGGCGATCGTCAGGTCGATGAACTCGTTGTAGGGGATGCCCGCGGGGCCGGCCAGCTCGTAGACGCAGTCGATGCCGCGGTCGAAACCGAAGAAGCGGATCACCGCGTCGACCACGTCGTCGACGTGCACGGGATTGAGCTTGGCGAGACCGTGGTGGGGGACCCACAGCGTGCCGCCCTGCTTCGCGCAGCGGCGCAGCAAGGGGCCTGTGTGGCGCTGATCTCCGATGCCGTAGACCAGGGTCGGGCGGAAGGACGCCCAGTCGATTCCGCTGCCGCGGATGATCTTCTCCTGCACGCGCTTCGAGTCGCGGTAGTAGCTGTAGCCAGGCACCGTGATCGCGGCCGAGCTGATGATCCAGATGTTGAAATGTTTCGGCGCGCGCCGCTTGGCTTCCGCGACCAGGTGCTCGGTGCCGCGGATGTTGACCCGCTGCATCTCCTCCTGGCCAAGGTGCTCGTGAGCGCTGGCCAGGTGCAGCAGCAGGTCGCAGTCGTCGAGGAAGCCCGCCAGCGACGTCGGATCCGTCAAGTCGCCGACGTGGATCTCGCAGGGCCGCTCGGGCGGGTGCTGGACGGCCGACTCGCGGCCCTTGCGAACCAGGACGCGCACCGTGTGGCCCTGGCGGGACATGCCCCGGACCATGTAGCCGCCGATGAAACCTGTCGCTCCTGTTATCGCAATGCGCATGGATTCCGTCTGCGGGCGGCTGATCGTACGCGCGCGGAGCGAGCGGCTCCAGCTTCGCACGTGGTTCGAGCGTGCAAAGCGTGCACAATGCTGCGATGAGCGCCGTGTCCGCCGCGTACGCGATCCTCGCTGCGCTTCCCGAAGAGCTCGCCGCGCTGCAGGAGCGGCGCACGCGGACCTGGATCGCTCAGGGACTGGAACTGTGGGAGCTCGACCTCGGCGGCGTGCGAGCCCTGGCCTGCGTCGGCGGGATCGGCAAGGTCAACTCGGCCCACGCGACCAGCGCGCTGTTCGCCGCGGGCGCGACGCGCGGCCTGTTCGTGGTCGGCGTGTGCGGAGGCCTGCGCCAGTCCCTGCCGACCGGCACCCTGGTGCATTGCGAGCGCGCGGTCCAGACCGACCTCGCCCTGCGCGCCGAGCGCGAAGTCCAAAGCGACGCGGTTCTGCTCGAGGCCTGGATGCGGACAGCCGGCGGCGCGCGCGGCTGGTTCTTGACCGCCGACCGGCCGGTGCTCTCGCTCTGGCGGCGCCTGCGGCTCGCGCGCGCCTTCGCGGGAGCCTGCGTGGCCGACATGGAGACCGCGGCGGCCGCCGCCGTCGCCCGCCGGGCCGGCGTGCCCTGGGCCGCGCTGCGGGCCGTCACCGACGGCGCGACCGAGGGCGGAATCTTCGCATTCCGCAGAAATTTCGCGCTGCAGGCGGACCGGGCAGCGGCGACACTGCCCGGCCTCGTGCAAGCGCTGGAGAATTGCCGACAGGGAACCTCGGGACCGCAACCGGGGGCTTTGGCCTCCCCAGCGGGAGCACAGTAGAGTTCCGTGCTTCCGCCCCGGTCGACCCCACCCTGGATGTACAGAATCTGCGACCCGGCCATGGCCAGTCGGCGCGAGCGGCGCCTGGCCAGCAAGGCTTTCCCAACGACAGCGAACCCCCAGGGCTGCGGGTCTGTCCGCGGGTGCCCGAGGCGGGGCTCGCCCTCGGTCGGGAGCGGCGCGTGACTTTCGCCGGCCCCTTTCTGCGGCGCAACTTCGAGCCGCTGGTGCTCTCGCTCCAGGTTCTGATCGACCTGGCCGTGGTGCTCTTCGCCTGCTGGCTGGGCTACACCACCCGCGAGCCCTTCGCCGTGCGTCCGACGGCCCTGGAGTCCTACCGCGAGATCTTCCTGCTGACCGGCGCGGTCTCGCTGGTCTGCTTCCACGCTTTCCGGATGTACTCGCCGATCAAGAGCCTGCTCAACGTCGAGGAGTTCGCGGCGATCGCGAAGTCCACGCCGCTCGCCCTGCTCGGCGTCGCGGGCCTGATCGTGTTCCTGCGCAGCTCGGGTTCCCCGGACCCCAACCAGACCGGCTGGGTCGGGGCCCTGCACAAGTTCATCGACGTCAACCCCGACCCGGGCAGCTACTCGCGCGTCACGGTGCTGCTCGCCTTCGGTTACATATTGATTCTCATGACCTTGAACCGCTTCTGCGCGTTCAAGGTGATCCAGATGCTGCACCGCCGCGGGATCGGCAACCGCAATGCGCTGATCGTCGGCACCGGGCCGACAGCGAAGAAGCTGCAGAAGAAATTCGTGCTGGTGCCTACGCTCGGCCTGAATCTGATCGGCCTGGTGAGCAACAACGAGGACGAGGTCGGCAACCTGGTCGAGCGCTCGCGCGTGCTCGGCACCGTCGGCCAGCTCGAGGACCTGGTGCGGCGCCACAAGATCAGCGAAGTCTTCGTCGCCATGCCGGAGATCGACGAGGAGCCGGTGATGCGCATCGTCGAGGAGCTGGAAAGACTCGGCGTGGTCTACCGCGTGGTCCCGCGCTTCTACCATTTCCTCTCCCACAAGGTGCGCATCGAGAGCCTCGACTCGATCCCGCTGTTCTCGCGGCCCGACCGCGACCTCGGCGTGCTGACCCGCGCCAGCAAGCGCGCCCTGGACATCGGTCTGGCCTTGTTCGTGCTCGCGATCGCGATGCCGGTGTTCGTGATCAGCGCGCTGTTGATCAAGCGCGAATCGAAGGGCCCGGTGTACTTCCTCCAGACGCGCATCGGCAAGGACGGCAAGCCGTTCCGGATGATCAAGTTCCGCACGATGCACGAGCACTTGAGCTACGACGCGCCCGCGCCGAAGCACCACGCCGACCCGCGCGTCACGAACATCGGGCGGCTGCTGCGCCGCTACAGCCTCGACGAGCTGCCGCAGCTCTTGAACGTTTTGCGCGGCGAGATGAGCATCGTCGGACCGCGCCCTGAGATGCCTTTCATCGTCGCGACCTACGGACCGATCGAGCGCGAGCGCCTGCGCGCCAAGCCCGGCTTGACCGGCCTGTGGCAGATCTCCTACGCGCGCGGCGAGGCGATCCACGAGAACCTCGACTACGACCTGTATTACATCGAGCACCAGTCGCTGATGCTCGACTTCGTGATCATGGGGCTGACGGGATTCGCCGTGTTCAAGGGCACCGGCGCGTACTGAGCCTCGTGCGCATCCTGCACGCGATGGAGTGCACGATCGGCGGCACGCGCCGGCATCTGGTCGACGTGGTGCGCGGCCAGCTCGAGCGCGGGCACCCCGTGGCCCTGGCCGTCGCCTGCCTGCGCGAGCCGCGTTTTCGCGCCGATCTCGAGGATCTCCAGCGTCGCGGCGCGAGGGTCTTCGAGATCCCGATGTTGCGCTCGATCTCGCCCTGGCGCGATGCCAAACATCTGGGAGAGGTCCGCCGCGCTCTGCGCGCTTTCGAGCCGGACGTCGTGCACACCCATTCGAGCAAGGCCGGGGTGCTCGGCCGTCTGGCATCGCTGCTCGAGCATCGTGGGGCGCGCATCCACACGCCCCACGCCTTCGCTTTCCTGTTCTCGGCGGAATTCAGCGCGGCGAAACGCGGCTTGTTCCGGCGCATGGAAACGTCTCTCGCGCGGCGCACGGCGCGGATCATCGCGGTCAGCGAGGGGGAAGCGGCGACGATCCGCGCCAGTGGAGTTGTCCCGCCCGAGCGCCTGCGCGTAGTACGCAACGGCATCGACCCGGCGCCCTGGCTCGCGGCAAAGCCCGCGGATCGCGCTTCGCTCGGGATTCCCGAGGACGTGCCGTTGATCCTGGTCGCGGGCCAGCTGCACATCGGCAAAGGCCAGGATCTCGCGGTCGAAGCCCTCGCTCGACCCGGCCTGGAGCGCGCGCACCTGCTGCTGCTCGGCGGCGGACCGCTGCAAGCGCGCATCGAGCAGCTCGCGAGCGAGCTGAAGGTTCGCGATCGACTGCACCTGCCTGGTTGGAGCGACCAGGTCGGCCCTTGGATGCTGGCCAGCGACCTGGTGCTCCTGCCTTCGCGCTGGGAAGCGATGCCCTACATCGTGCTCGAAGCCATGGCCTGCGCGAAAGCCGTGGTCGCGACGCGCGTCGACGGCGCTCGCGAGATGATCGTCGAGGGCGAGAACGGAGCCCTGTGCGAGATCGAGAGCGCCGAGTCGATCGCGCAAGCCCTGCAGCGGATCCTCGCCCAGGTTCCAGCGCAACGCAGCGCAATGGGCCTGCGAGGCCGCGAAAAACTGCTCGCGGAAGGCACGGCTTCGCGCATGGTCGATCGTCTGCTCGCGGTCTACGCCGAGGCGCGATGAACATCCTGCACGTCATCACGACCCTGGACATCGGCGGCGCCGAGATGCACGTCCTGAGCCAGGTGCGCGGCCAGGTGGAACGCGGCCACCGCGTGCGCATCGCCTACCTGAAGGGCGAAGGCCGGCTGCGCGGCGATTTCCAGGCCGCCGGCGCGGAGTGCGTGACGGGCATCGGCCTGGGACCGCGCTCGCTTCTGATCCTCTGGCCCGATCTGCGCTGGGCGGACATCGTGCACACCCATCTGCTCAAGGCCGATCTCTTCGGAGCCGTCGCGGCGACGCTCGCGGGCCGGCGCGCGAACCTGATCGCGAGCAAGCACAACGACGAAGCCGTGCTCCAGCGCGCCCTCGTCGGCCAGGTCCACGGACTCGTCGGGCGTCTGCCGCGCAAGACCATCGTGCTCTCCGACCACGTCGGCCGCTTCATCGCCGAGCACGGCCGCGTGCCCCTCGCGCGCCAGCGGCGGATCTACTACGGCCTCGACCCGCGGCCCTTCGAGAGCGCGGCGCGCATGACGGCCGCGGAACGCGCCGCGGTGCGCGCGGAATTCGGCTTCGGCCCCGACCCCGTGATTTTCATCTGCGTGGCGCGCTTCGCGGCGCAGAAGGCGCACGACGTGCTCTTGAGAGGCTTTGCCCGCGCCCTGCGCGAGCGCAAGCCCGGCGATTCGCCACTCGGCCTGCTGCTCGTGGGCGACGATCCCTTCGGCGACGGCCGCCAGCGCGCCGAAGCCTTGGCGCGCGAGCTCGAGCTCGGCTCAAACGTGCACTTCGCCGGTCTCCGCCGCGACGTGCCGCGCCTGGTCGGAGCGAGCGACGTGTTCGTGATGACTTCCTTGTGGGAAGGCCTCGGCCTGGTGTTCCTCGAAGCCATGGCCGCCTCGCGAGCGGTGCTCGCCACACGCGTCTCGGCCGTGCCCGAGGTCGTGATCGACGAAGGGACGGGCCTTCTCGTTCCGCCCTCGCAGATCGAGCCCCTGGCCGCCGCGATGGGCAGGCTCGCGCGCGATCCAGCGCTTCGAGCGCGCCTGGGCGTGGCCGGCCATGCCCGCGTGCTCGAACATTTCGCGCTGGCGCGCATGGTCTCGGAAACCCTCGACGTCTACGCCGCCCACGCGCGGCGCCAGCCCCCGCCTGGGGGATAGAATCAAGGACCGCGAGGCCAAGGGCCGATAGCCCGCTCTCGCGCCGCCACCTTGGAACGAGCCGCCTCCATCCCTTCGTCGGACCTTGGTTCGACAGCCCAACCGGCGGGGTCGCCGGCCGCCGAGCCGCAGGCAGGAGGCTCCTTCGTTCGCGGCCCGGATCGCCGCCGCAACCCGACGCGCCGCTGGTCGCGCTACGCCCTGTGGGGCGGCCGCCGCCGCGGGCCGAGGCGCGACGAGGAGGTCGAAGGCTCCTTCGTCGATCAGTACTCGAAGCGGCTGTTCCTGCTGATGATCTGGATCGGCCTGATGAACATCGGCGACAGTTTTTTCACCCTGTTCCACCTGCAGGCCGGCGGTATCGAGCTCAATCCCTTCGCGGCACTGCTGCTCGGCACCGGGCGCACCGGCTTCGTGGTCATGAAGTCGCTGTTGATCTCGATTCCCTTGCTGGTCCTGTGCCTGCACAAGAATTTCCATCTGGCGCGGATCGGCCTGTGGGTCGCGGCGAGCTGCTACAGCCTCTTGTTCCTCTACCACCTCTGGCTGCTGTAGAGCTCTGTCGACACTGAGGGCCGCAGTCCTCACACTGGCCGGCCATGTCGTCCGCGCTGCGCATCGCTCGCATCATCGCGCGCATGAATCTCGGCGGTCCGGCGCGCCAGATCCTGGCCAGCGATCCCTGGCTCGCGGCGCGCGGCCACACGATCCGCGTGTTCACGGGCACGCCCGAGCCGGGTGAAGGCGATCTTTTCGAGGCGGCGCGCGAGCGCGGTATCGACGTGGTGCGCGTGCCGGGATTGTCGCGCGGCCTTTCGCTCACGATGGATTTTCGCGCGCGAGCTTTCTTGCGCGACGCCCTGCGCAGCTTCGAGCCCCAGGTCGTGCACACCCATGCGTCGAAGGCCGGAGCCCTGGGCCGGCGCGCGGCGGCGGTGGTTCCCGATGCGGCGCGTGTGCACACGTTTCATGGCCACGTGCTCGAGGGTTATTTCGGCGCGACCATGTCGATGGGCCTGGTCGCACTGGAAAAACGGCTGGCGCAGAAGACGGATCGCCTGATCGCCGTCTCGCACGCGACCGCCGACGATTTATTGCGCCTGGGTGTCGCGCGGCCCGAGCAGTTGATGGTCGTTCCGCCGGGTCTGGAGCTGGAGGAGCTGCTCGAGATTCCGCTCACGGGGCCCGAGCGGCGCCACGGCGAGCTGCGCAAGCTGGTCGGGGCCGAGCCGGAGGACGTCCTGGTCGGCGTGGTCGGCCGCCTGGCCGAGGTCAAGCGCCCGGAGTGGGCCATCGACGTGTTCCTGGTGCTTGCGGCGCGCTACCCGCGGCTGATGATCGTGTTCGTCGGCGACGGCGATCAGCGCGGCCTCCTGGAGCGGCGCATCGGAGCGCTCGACGCTTCCCTCGCGCGGCGCGTGCACATGGTCGGCGCGCAGGACGACATGCCGCAAGTGCTGCGCGATCTGGACGTCGGGCTCGCGACTTCGCGCACCGAGGGCATGCCCGTGGCCTTGATCGAGGCCGGCGCCGCTGGTTTGCCGGTAGTCGCCACGCGAGTCGGCGGCGTGCCCGAGCTGGTCGCCGAGGAACGCACCGGATTCCTCGGCGAATCCGTCGACGAGCTGGCTTTCGGCTTGTCGAAGCTGCTCGACGATCCGCTGCTCTGCACGCACTTCGGCCAGCGCGCGCGGCTGCGCGTCGAGAAGCGCCACTCCGCGCCGGCGCTCGGCACGCAGCTCGAGCGTCTGTACCAGGTCGTGGTCGCCGAACGCAGCGCGGCGCGCTGAACGCGATGCGCATCCTGTTCCTGACCCAGGTGCTCGATCGCCAGGACGCGACCCTGGGCTTCGTGCCGCGCTGGATCGAGAGTTTTGCCGCGCGCGCCGAGCGCGTGCGCGTGGTCGCTCTGTCGATCGGCGACACCAGCGGTCTGGCTGAGAACGTCGACGTGCGCGTCGTCGGCCGCAAGGGGACCTTGGGGCGTTATCTGCGCTTCCGATCCTTCCTGCGCGAGGCGCTGGTCAAGGATGGCTTCGACGTGGTGCTGGCCCACATGATTCCGCGCTACGCGATCGTCGCCGCGGGACCGGCGCGGCGCAGCAAGGCCCGGCTTTTCCTCTGGTACACGCATGGCGCGGTCGACAAGCGCCTGCGCAAGGCCGAACGCGTGGTCGAGCGGATCTTCACGGCCAGCGAGGAATCGCTGCGCCTGGACACGCCGAAGAAACTCGTCACCGGCCACGGCATCGATCTCGAGCACTTCGATGCGCGCGGCACGGCGCCGCTGGGAGCTCCGCGCCTCCTGTCGGTCGGCCGTATGTCGCCGAAAAAAGATGCCCTGACCTTGATCGAAGCCCTGGGCTCCCTGGTCGCCGAAGGCCGCGATGTCTCGCTCGACCTGGTCGGCGGGGGGATGATTGCGCTCGACGCCGAGTACGAGAAAAAGGTGCGCCAGCGCATCGCCGAGCTCGGCCTGGGACAGCGCATCGTGTTGCACGAGCCGGTGTCCTACCTGCGCATTCCGGACTTCTACCGCAAGGCCAGCGTCTGCCTCAACGCGAGCCTGACCGGCAGCCTCGACAAGGTGGTGCTCGAGGCCATGGCCTGCGAGCGGCCGGTGCTCTCGTGCAGCGATGCGTTTCCGCGCACCATCGCTTCCCTGGGCGAAGCGGGCCGGCAATTGTGCTTCCGAGCCGGGGACGTGCGCGACCTCGCGGCCAAGCTGCGCGCCCTGCTCGATCAGCCCGCGGCTTCGCGCGCGGAACTCGGCTCAAAACTGCGCGCCATCGTCGCGCGCGACCACGAGATCGACGGACTGGTCGCGCGCCTGATCGGCGTGATGGAGAGCGCGCGATGAACGAAGTCGCGGTCGTGATCCCTGCGTGGAACACGCGCGAGCTGCTCTCGAGCTGCCTCTTCGCGCTGGAAAAATCCAGCGTCCCGCTCGAGATCGTGGTCGTCGACAACCACTCGAGCGACGGCTCGGCCGAGATGGTCGAGCGCGAGCATCCGCGCGCGAGACTCCTGCGCAACCCGGAGAACCGTGGCTTCGCCGCCGCTTCGAACCAGGGGATCGCGGCCACGACCGCACCCTTCGTGCTGCTGCTCAACAGCGACACCGAGGTCGCGCCCGACGCGGTCGCGCGCCTGCTGCGATTCCTCGAGCAGAATCCTTCCTACGCCGCCGCGGCTCCGCGCCTCTTGAATCCCGATGGCTCGACGCAGCGCGCCTGCATGAATTTCCCCAGCCTCGGCACCGCCCTGTGGTTCGGCACGCCGCTGGAGCGCTGGTTCCCGCACAGCGCCGAGCTCGAGCGCTACTTCGCGCGCAGCTTCGATCACGAGCACGACAGCGACGTCGACCAGCCGCCCGCCGCCGCGCTGCTCCTGCGGCGCGCGGCACTCGAGCGCGTGGGCCTGCTCGACGAATCCATGTTCCTGTACTTCAACGACGTCGACCTCTCGAAGCGGCTCGCCGCGGCGGGCTGGTGCTCGCGTTTCCTGCGCGATGCCCGCGTGGTCCACGTCGGCGGCGCGAGCACCCGGCAGTTCGGCCTGCGTCTCGAGCGCTGGCATCTCGACCGCCTGCGCTACTACCGCAAGCACCACGGCTGGTTCGCCGGCCCGTGGGTCAAGGCCGCGACAAGCCTGGCCTGGATCGATTTCGCAGTGCGGAGCCTGTGGCGGCGGTTCGTCCCAGGCAGCGCCGCGCCGAGCGATCCGATCGGACCGGTCACGCGTGCTTTCCTGCGATTCCTGGCCGCCTAGAAACGCTCCTGGTTGCGCGCCCAGCGGGGGGGATAGACTTCGCGGAACTTCGTGTCTCTCCCGGCCAATCCCCCTGCGCGCCCTGCCGGCATCGCCACCACCCTGCGGGCGGGCCTCAACGCCGGTCTGATGAACGGGGGGCTGTTCGGGCTCGCCGACGGCGTGGTGGCGGGGCTGGCGACGGGACAGAGGGGGGCGGGGGCCTGGCTGGGCTGCCTCGGTCTGGCGGTCCTGACCTACGGCGTGGTCTGGGTGGTCGTCATGCTGGCGGTCGCCCTGCCGCTGCACCCCTGGCTGCGCGCGAAGCCCCTGTACGGGCGCTTCCAGAAGCTGCTGACCGTCGCGGTCGGACTGGGACTGTTCCTCGAGCTGTATTGGTGGACGCGACCCTACCTCTATTCGGGCCGCGCGGCCTTCGATCCCAGGCGGCTGATGGTCGCCGCGGGATTGTTGCTCGTCGGCCTGGGACTGGCCTTCGCGATCGCGCGCCTGGCGCGGATGCTTCCGCGATTCGTGAAACTGGCGGGCACCATCGCGGTGCCGCTCCTGTGGGTCGCGGGCGCGATGTATCTCGTCTCGCTGCGCGGCGCGAGCCAGGCCCGCGGTGAATTGAATCCGCGCAACCGCGATCTGCCCAACGTGCTGCTGGTGGTCTGCGATGCGCTGCGCGCGGACATGCTCGGTTGCTACCGCAACACGCGCGTGAAGACTCCGGTGCTCGACGAGCTCGCGGGGGGCGGCGTCGTGTTCGAGAATGCGATCGTCACCGCGCCCTTCACCTGGGCGAGCTTCGGCTCGATCCTGACCGGCAAGTACCCGCGCCGGCACGGCCTGGTGAAAATGGAAGCGAGCCTGGCGATGCGCCGCGACAACAACGTGACCTTGCCCTGGCACTTGAAGTCCGCGGTGCGCGAGCAGGACCAGCTATCGCTCGCGGAGCAGGATTTCCTGAGCGGGACGTTCATGACCGGCACGCTGTCCCACGGCTCGGGGCTCGCGAAGGGTTTTGACGTCTATTACGAAGCGCTCGTCGGCCACGACATCGTCGACACTGCTTCGCCATGGAGCGTGTTCCGTTCCAAGCTCGTGCTGTCGATCCTGCGCGATAAGCTGGCCCAGAGCTTCGACGCCAGCCGCGTGATCACCGTGGCGCGCGGTTGGCTGGACGAGCATCCGAGCCAGCGCTTCGTCGCGATGGTCCACCTGTACTCGACGCACACGCCCTACGATCCGCCGGCGCATTTCCGCGAGCAGTACTGCGATCCGAATTACAAGGGACCGGTGCACTCGTTCTACGCCAGCGACCGCCAGCAGATCGAGGACGGCTATCCGATCTCCGACGCCGACAAGCAACAGATCCGCAATCTGTACGAGGCCGGCGTCGCCCAGGCGGATGCGATGATCGGCGAGCTGCTCGCGGATCTGCAAGCGCACGGCCGACTCGACGAGACCCTGGTGATCGTGACTGCCGACCACGGCGAGGAGCTTGGCGACCACGGGCTCTGGGAGCACAACTGGCCGTTCCAGACCAACCAGCTCGTGCCTCTGATCATGGCCTGGCCAGGACATCTGCCCGCGGGCAAGCGCATCGCAGCCGGCGTGCAGTCGATCGACATCCTGCCCACGATCCTCGACCTGATGCGTTTGAAATTGCCGCGCGAAGCGAGCGAGCCCGACCCGCTGGGGCACATCGACGGTTCGAGCCTCCTTCCTCTGGTGCGCGATGAAGTGAAGAGCGTGCGGCCCTTCGCGTTCTGCGAGAACCAGAACTTCCTCGCGATCCAGGACACCGCGGCGGAAGGCCCGCGCTACAAACTAGTCGTTGCCGCCGGGGACGATTGCGCGCAGAGCTTGAGCCATCCGCCGGAGGGCGTGATGCCGCCGCAACTGTATCGGCTCGATGAGGATCCGCTCGAACGCAAGAACATCCTGGCCGAGGAGCCGCAGCAGGCCGAGCGGCTGCTCGCCGCTCTGTGCGCATGGGATGCATCGATGCCGATCGCGCAGCACCAGATCCTGGACTCGACGCGCGACACGATCGACGCCCGGCTTCTGCTAAAGGTCCTCGGATATGTCGAAGGCCAGCAGACCCCGCCGCCGAAGCGCACTCCGACGGGGCAGTCGCCGCCCAGCAACCCGCCGGCGCAGAATCGTTGAGCCGCGTGCAAGAGTCCTCGGGCAGCGTGAGCGGCGACCCTCAATTCGTGCTGGTCGCGAACACCAGGCTGCCTTCGCAGCGCGCGATGGCTCTGCAGGTGGTGCAATCCTGCGCGGCTTTCCAACGCGCGGGCTGGGCGAGCACGCTGCTGGTCGCGGACAGACGCAGGGTCGTGCCGCTGCCCGGCGGCGCCGATCTCTTCGACTATTACGGCGTGCCCGCGGGAGCGCGGCCGTCGATCCAGCGCGCGCCCTGCGTGGATTTCATCGAGCGCGTTCCCGTTCCGCTGCAGTACGTGCCGTCGCGCCTGCAGGAGCTGAGCTTCGCGCGCAATGCCGCCAGGATCGTGATGCAGCGCCACGCGAGCGCCCTGGTGCTCGCGCGCGAGCTCGAGGTGGGCCGCTGGCTCGCGCGCGCGGGCAAGCGCGATTTCCTGCTCGAGATCCACCGCGTCCCCGGCGGAAAATTGCGCCAGCGCTGGCTCCGCGAAGCCGCGCGCGCCTCCCTCGGCACGATCGCGATCTCCGGCGGCGTGCGCGAAGACCTGGTCGCTCTCGGACTCGCCGAAGCCGACATCCTGGTCGAGCACGACGCACTCGAGCCGCGGCGCTTCGAGAACATGCCGACGCGCCAGGCCGCTCGCGCAACGCTCGGACTCGCGGAGAAGGATCCTGTGATCGTCTACACCGGCGGATTGCTCGCCTGGAAGGGCGTCGAGCTGCTGGTCGATGCCGCGCGCGAGCTGCCGACCATGCGCTTCGTGATCGCGGGAGGCATGGACGCCGACGTCGCGCGCCTGCGCGAGCGCGCCCAAGGCCAGGCCAACGTGCGCATCGACGGATTCCAGGCTCCGGAGCGCGTGCCCCTGTACCTCGCGGCCGCGGACATCGGCGTGGTGCCCAACCGCTCGCAGCCGGCGATTTCTTCGCGCTACACCTCGCCGCTCAAGGTCTTCGAGTCCTTCGCGGCGGGCCTGCCGCTGGTGGCGAGCGATCTGCCCTCGCTGCGCGAGCTGCTGGTCGACGGCGTCGACGCCGTGCTAATCAAGCCCGACGACGCGCCCGCGCTGGCTCGCGGGATCGCGCGGCTGTTCGCCAATGCTCCGCTGCGCGCCGCGATCCGGGAGAGGTCGCTGGCGCGCGCGGAAAACTGCAGCTGGGATGCTCGCACGGCGCGCGTCCTGGCCTGGGCCCGATCGCGCAGGGGAGTCGCGCGCGCCTGAGCGCGATCCTTCATGCGCGTCCTGTTCCTCACCGACTCGCTTTCCGACCTGGACGGGGTCGGCCGCTACTGCGTGCGCTTGATCGAAGCCCTCGAGCGCCTGGAGCCCGGACTCGAGGTCGAGATCCTGCTCGCGCGCAAGCACCGGCCGACTTCGTCCGCGGTGCCGGCGCATTGGCGCGTGCGCGTCGCGCTGCCGCCGGATTATTTTTTCCACATGCGCGGCGCGAAGTTCTGGTGGAGCTTCCTTTCGGCCGCGTGGAATGTTTCGCGCGCGGCGCGGCGCGCGGACCTGGTCCACGCGATCAAGGATTATCCCCACAACTTCGCCGGTGCCTGGGGCGCGCGGATCGCGGGAGTGCCCGCCATCGCGACTGCCCATGGGACGTATTCCGTGCAACCGCTGCTCGACGCCCGGCATGCGCGGCGCGCGCGCTGGACGTACCGGCAGCTCGCGGGCTTGATCTCGGTCAGCCGCTACACCGCGCGCCGCCTGGAGGCTCTGCTCGAAACCAAGGACAGGCCGCGCGGGGGAATCGTGGTGATTCCCAACGCCGTGTCCGCCTCGCACTACGACGCGCCGCGCAACTTCGACACGCCGCGGCCCTGGCACGGTCTGGATTTCACGCTCGGCATCGGCGAGCTCAAGCAGCGCAAGGGGCATCATCTGGCCCTCGCGGCCTGGATCGGCGCGGCGCGGCGCTTCCCGGGCCTGCACCATTTCATCGTCGGCAAGAGTTCGGCCGACAGCTACCACGCCGGGCTGGTCGAAATCCTGCGCGTGGCCGGAATGTCCGATCGCGTGCACTTCCTCGGCAATGTCAGCGAGGACGAGAAGATCGATCTTTTGCAGCGCGCGCGGCTGTTCCTGCACACGCCGGTGACGGCCGAAGGCGGCGGGTTCGAGGGCTTCGGCATCGTGTATCTCGAAGCCGCGGCCGCGGGAATCGCCTCGATCGGCACGCTGGACTGCGGAGCGGAAGACGCGATCGTCGACGGCGTCACCGGAAGGCTGGTGAAGCAGGATCCGCGCGCCGTGGAGGAGGCGCTCGTCCAACTGCTCGGCGACGAGACCCTGCTGCGCAAGCTCGGCGTCCAGGCTCGCGAGCACGCGCGCCGCTCGCCCTGGGACGACAACGCGCGCCGCGTGCTGGAGATGTACCGCGCCGCGCTGGAGCCGAAGCGTTGAGTCCGAGGAAGAGCTTCGTGACGCTGCTGCGCAGCAAGTTCCTGAAGGATGTTGCCACGCTGCAGATCTCCGGCATGGTCAACCAGGCGAGCCAGCTCTTCTCGTCGATCGTGCTGGCCTTCCTGCTCGGCGCGAAAGGTCAAGGCGCCCTCGGCGTCGCGGTGATGCTGCAGGGCCTGATCTACAATCTGATTTCCGTCGGCGTGATCCAGTCGACCGTGGGCCAGATCGCTTCGGCGACGGCGCGCGACATGCGCGGCAAGGTCGCGGCCTGGATGGCCTTCGTCGCCAAGCTGTATCTCCTGTTCAACGTGGCCCTGATCGTGGTGGGCTTCTTCGTCCTGCCGTGGGTCGGAAGGCACTGGTACAACGACGAGGGGATCGGCGAGCAGATCGGATGGTGGGCGTGGTGGCTGACCCTGTGGCCCTTGATCGACACGCCGCGCTCGGTGGTGTTCGTGGCGCTGCAGGGGACGCGGCGCATGCTCGCCCTCGCGCAGCTGGAGACGACTCAGGAGCTCGGCCGCGTGTTCCTGGTCACCACCGGCGTGCTGCTCACCGGCAGCGCCAAGGGCGCCATCATCGGCGAGATCGTCTCGCGCGTCCTGGCGATGATCGTCGCGCTGGAGATCTATCGCGAAGCGCGCGCGGACGGTGGCACGTACCTGCCGCCGCCGCGCGAGGTCTGGGGGCAGGTGCTCGAGATCCCGCTGCGCCGCGGCATTCCGCTGGCGCTCAAGGTCGGTTTCGTGAAGAACGTGAGCTCGATGTTCCTCAAGGTGGTGCCCAAGCTCGTGGTCGGTATCGTCGCGGGCCTGTCCTGGGTCGCTTATCTGCAGATCGCGCAGCGCATCATGGACATCCCGATGACGTTTCTTCAGGGCATCTCGCGCACGATCCTGCCGGCTCTGGCCGAGCTGCGCGGCCGCGGAGACGTCGCGGGTTTCCGGCGCATGTACCTGCGCACGACGCTGCTCGGCGGGGGAATCGTCGCTCTGGGGATCCTGGTCCTCTTGCCCTTCGTGCCCTGGCTGGTCGGCAAGTTCTATCCGCCCGACTACAAGGAGCCGGTGTTCATCGCCTCGTCGATCCTGGCCTTCGGTCTGGTGCCGATGTCCTTCGCCGTCGGCCTGGAAGCCTTCTACATGGTGACCGACCAGATGCGCGCCAGCATCGTGCTCACCCTGCTCGGCTGCCTGGTGACGATCCCGGTGTTCTTCCTGCTCGTCCACACCATCCCCGAGACAGGCGCAATCTGGGGCCTGTCGTTCTATATGTCGTGGGTGCTCGTCCACTTCGCCTACATCGCCTGGTGGTTCCGCCGCGCCGCGCGAACCCACAGTCTTTCCTGATGCGCATCCTGTTCCTGAACGACCTCTCGGATCCGCGCATCGGATCGTCGATCCGGCAGATGTACCAGGAGGCGGCGCGGCTGCGCGAGCTGGGGCACGAGACGGCGCTGCTCACGGCGGTGCAATCCGCGGCCGAAGCGACGGGCGCGTGTCCGGTGACGATCGAGGGTTGCGACGTCTGGAAGTTCCATTCCGAGTACAACCTGCGCTTCCGCGGCTTCAAGAGCCTTTCGAACCGAGCCGTGCAAGCGCCGCTGGCGCGCGTGCTCGCGGAATTCCAGCCGGACGTCGTGCACAGCCATCTGCTGCACACGCACATTTCCTACGCGGCGTTGGAGCAGGCGCGCAGAGCGGGCGCGGGCGTGGTGTTCACGGCCCACGACGTGATGACCTTCTGCTACCAGAAGCTGACCTGCTTCCACGGCGGCGAGGCCCAGGGTGGGATGCTGCGCGACTATTCCGCCTACTGGCAGAAGTGCATTCCTTGCCAGCGCCTGCGCTACAACCCCTGGCGCAACGCGAAGATCCGCGCCGTGCTCGCGCGCAGCGTCGATCGCTTCACGGTGGTCAGCGACGAGCTCGGCGTGGTGATCCGCGCCAACGGCATCCACGTCGATCGCACGGTGCACAACGCGATCCGTCCCCATGCGAGCCTTCCGTCGCAAGCCGAGGTCGAGGCCTTCCGCGCGAAATTCGGGCTCAGCGGGTGTCAGGTGATCACGATCGCGGGACGCCTGCACGAGCAGAAGGGCGTGAACCAGCTCTTCGCCGTGCTGGCGCAACTCGCGCCGCGCTTCGAAAAGCTGCGCCTGTTGATGATGGGCAAGACCGACGTCTACGAGCGGCAGTTCCGCGCGCTGGCCCGCGATCTCGGGATCGAATCGCGCATCGTGCCAGCCGGTTGGCTCGGCGGAACCGAGCTGGCCGCCGCCTACGCCGCGACCGACATCTTCGTCACGCCTTCGATCTGCTTCGACACTTTCGGGCTGGTCAACCTCGAGGCGATGGAGCATTCCAAGCCCGTGGTGGCGACGGTTTTCGGCGGCAGCCCGGAGGTCGTCAAGGACGGAGAGAGCGGCTTCATCGCCAACCCTTTCGACGTGCCGGCCTTCGCGGCCAGCGTCGAGCGGCTGCTCGTGGATCCGGAGCTGCGCGCGCGCATGGGCGCGGCGGGCCGCATGCGGCTCGAAGCTCATTTCACGATCGAGCGCTTGACCGCGGAGTTCCTCGAGGAGTACGAGCTGGCTCGACGAGCCGCGGCGGCGCGCGCTACCCTGGTGTCGTGAGTCCCGCCCCGGACAGCGCTCGCGGAATGTTGCGCCACACGCTGGCGACCCTCGCCTACCGCGCGGAGAAAGTGTTGCGCGATCCGCCGCGCGGATTCGCCGAGCTGCGGGTCGATCCGACGGCGCGCACACCGCTCGAGCTCGTCGGCCACCTTGGCGACCTCCTCGAATGGGCCCAGACCCTGGTCAGGGGCGATGCGAAGTGGAAGGCCTCGAGCGTCGGTGAGTGGGACAACGATCTCGCGCGGTTCTTTGGGGCCCTCGCTCGGCTCGACGAGCTGCTCGCTTCCGACGCGGCCCTCAGTGGAACTCCCGAGCAGGTTTTTCAGGGCCCGATCGCCGACGCGTTCACCCACGTCGGCCAGCTCGCCCTCTTGCGCCGCTGTGGCGGATCGCCCGTGAAGCCGGAGAGCTTCGCCCGCGCCGAGATCGCAACTGGCCGCGTCGGCCGCGACCAGTCCGGGAATCGCAAGGAGTTCGAGGGCGACGCGAGCGCGAAGTGAGGGCCAAGGGCGACGGTTCGCGGGCCGATCCGTCGATCGGCACGAGGTAGGCGTCCGGTTTCATGGCTCTCGTGAAAGCCTCCAGCGCTCGGAAGATTTGGAGTGGACCCCGGGGATTGCCGTGGAACTGCGGTCACGACCCGCGGCCCGTCGATAACCTCTTCGGAGCGAAGACTTTTCCACGCCTTTCCAGGAGCCTGATCGGGCTTGACCCGCGTTGCCGTATCCTGCCGTGCGCGGTAAAGTTAGGATGCCTGCCGGCTTCCTGCGCCTGGCTGGCTGACCCGCGCCTTTTCACACCGAGATTCCCATCGCGATGCGCAAAACACTGATCAGCTACGTCAAGCCCCACGTCCAGGAAGACCCCCTGGCCATGATCCTGGGCATCGCCTACCTGGGAGCCTGCCTGGAGAAGGAGAACATCCCGGTCGAGTGCATCGACGAGCGCATCGTCAACGACCAGGAGATGAAGGCCGCGATCGAGCGCAACGACGTGATCGGATTCGGCGCCTTGACCCCGAACATCCGCCGCGCGATCGCCTGGGCCAAGTACGCGAAGGAGAAGGGCAAGATCACGGTGATGGGCGGGCCCCACGCCTCGGTCGACCAGGGTATCTTCCTCGACAGCGGACACTTCGATTACGTGCTCAAGGGCGAGGCCGAAGAAACCCTGCCGCAGTTCCTCAAGGCCCTCGACGGCGGCAACGACGCGGATCTCAGCGCGGTGGCGGGTCTCGCCGGCGTGCGCGGCGGTCAGGTGTGGGTCGACAACGCGGCGCCGCCCTTGATCAAGAAGCTCGACGAGCTGCCCTTGCCGGCGCGCCATCTCCTGCCGATGGAGAGCTATTTCAAGCTCAATCCCGAGCGGCTCACCTACATTTTCACGACGCGCGGCTGCCCCTTCAAGTGCATCTTCTGCCAGAAGGAATTGACCGGCCGCGGCTTCCGCGTGCGCTCGACGCAGATGATCGTCGACGAGCTCGAGCAGATCGTGAAGGTCTACAAGCCCGGCGTGGTGCTCTTCGTCGACGAGATCCTGACGCTGCGCCGCAAGCGCATCCACGAGATGTGCGACGAGATCCTGCGCCGCGGGCTCAAGTTCGAGTGGATCGCGAACACGCGCGCGGACTGCGTCGACTATCCGTTGCTCAAGCACATGCACCGCGCCGGCTGCCGCCGCATCTATTACGGCTGGGAATCGGGCTCGCAGCGCATGCTCGACGTGCTGAAGAAAGACCTGACGCCGGAAGTGATCGTCGAAGCCGCGCGCATGACGCGCCGCGCCGGCATCTGGGCCAAGGTCTACCTGATCGTCGGCAGCCCGGGCGAGACGCCTGCGGACATCGTCGAGACGGAGAAGGTGCTCAAGCTCGCCGGCCCCGACCTGGTGCGCATCTCGGTCTTCAATCCGCTGATCGGCACCGAGTCCTGGGACAACTACCAGGCCAGCATCGACACCTCGGACCTGCGCGAGAACTACGTGTCCTCGAATCGCTCGGCCTACGTGCACGAGCACTTCAGTCAGGTCGAGCTCGAGGAGCTGCGCAAGAACATGGTCCGCTCCTACGAGAAGTGGTACTACGGCTATCCCCAGCGTGCGCGGCGCTTCATGGAGCGCTCGATGTACTACATGGAGAATCCGCAGTACGGGAAGCGCCGCCTCGGCCGCGCCGTCGGTCTGGTGCCGGCGCCCAAGCGCGCGGGCGTTGCGTGATCGGAGTCTGATCGCTGACGATCTCCAGTCGCGCCTTGTGCCCGAGGCAGGCGCGAAGCGATCATCGCCGCATGCTGCCGTCTGAAGTCGAGCGCCACGCGGGCGCGTTCGAGCTGCACCTGTGCGGCAGCGCCGATCGAGCCGAGCAGACGCGCCTGTACAACGCCTGCTTCAAGAAGCCCCTGGACGTCGCGGGGCTCATCTGGCGCTACGACGAGAATCCCATCGGTTCGGCGATCTCGTTGCTTGCGCGTCCGCCCCAGGGCGATGGTGTGAGCGGCTACGCCTGCAATCCGCGCATCGCGGTGTCGCGCGGCCTGCACGCGGCGCAGATCGGCGAGACCGGCGACGTGATGACCCACGCCGATTGGCGCAAGCGCGGCATCTTCAGCCAGCTCGACCGCGCCGCGATGGCCCAGGCAAAGCTTCAGGGCTGGCCGCTGGTCTTCGGCCTGCCCAACCGCCGCTCGGCCCACATTTTCCTCGAGCTCGGCTGGGAGCGCGTCGGCACGCTGCGCCTTTGGACCTGCGTTCTGGAAAACAGCGCCGAGGCGCGCAGCGAGCGCAAGAAAGAAGGCCGGCTCGCGAGCTGGTCGACGGGCTTCGCCCAACGCCGCTCGCGCCGTCTGCGAGTGCGCCAGTCGCGCAAAGCTCAGGGCCATTCCCTGCGAGCGATCGTCCAAGGTTTTCCCGCGGCCACCAACCAGCTCTCGCGCGCCGTCGAGAAACAGTTCGCCTTCATGATCCGCCGCGACAAGGCCTACCTCGACTGGCGTTTCCTCGCCGGCCCCTCGGGGCTGCACCGCGCGTTCGAGGTGCTCGACGCCGCGGGAGCCTTCGCGGGCTATGTCGTCGTCCAGCTTCCACGGCAGGGCTCTCCGGTCGGCTACCTGGTCGACGTGCTCGCGCGCGACGATGCCAGCCGCGCGGCGGCGATCGGCGGGGGAATCGACGAACTCGAAAAGGCGGGCGCGGCCCTGGTCCAGGCCACGGCCATCGACGGCTCGTGGTGGGAGGAGCAATTGACCGCCCACGGATTCATCGCGCCGCGCGAGAAGAATTTCCTGACGATCATTCTGCACGTGCACGACGGGCTGCATCCGCTGGTGGCGGCCGCGCGCGATCCCAGCCAGTGGTATTTCACCGACGGCGATCGCGACGACGAGACCATGGGCTGATGTCGATCAAGCACAGCATCAAAGTCTTCCTGCGCGAAGCGTACGCGCGCACGCTCTTCCACACCGGACTGTGCGCGCTGGTCGACCGCGCCATGCCCACGCGACTGACGATCCTCGCCGGTCACTGTGTCGCGCCGGGTGAGGTCGACGGCGCGGGCACTCTGCCCGCCGACATGCAGATCAGCGCGGCCAAGCTCGAGCGCATCCTGCGCTGGTTCGGCGCGCGCTACGCGATGACCACGGTCGGCGAGGGCTGGAGCGCCCTGCGCTCGGGCAAGGCGAAGCGCAGTCTGGTCGCCCTGTCGATGGACGACGGCTACCTCGACAACCGCCGCGTGATGCTGCCGCTGCTCGAGCGCGTGCAAGCGCCCGCGACGGTGTACCTCGAGTCGCGGCCGCTCGACGAGCGGCGCGTCAACTGGTCGCACAAGTACTTCTGGCTGGTCAGGCGCATGGATTTCACGCAGCTCACGGCGCGCTATGCGCAACTGAGCCAGGATCAGGGCGCTCTGCGCGCGATCGAAAAAGTCGCGGCCGCTCAGGCTCCCGACCAGCGCTACCACATCAAACGCGCGCTGAAGTACGAGGCCGATCCCGCCGACCGCGACCGCGTGATCGATCGGATCTTCGTCGAGGCGGGCGGCGACGAGCGCGCCCTGTGCGACGAGCTGTACATGAGCTGGGGCGACGCGCGCGAGCTGGCCGCCGCCGGTGTCGAGCTCGGCGGGCACACGGTCAACCACGTGATCCTCTCGCGCTGCGATCGGGAGGGTGCCCGAGGCGAGATCGCGGACGGAGCCAGGTCCCTCGCGAGTGCCCTGGGCAAGCCGTCGCGCTCCTTCGCCTATCCCTGGGGAAGGCGCTGGGACTTCAATGCAGAGACCGCGCAGATCGTGCTCGACTCCGGCTTCGAGACCGCGGTGACCATGCACGCCGGCGTCAACCTGCCCTCCACGCGCTCCACGGACCTCAAACGCCTCGCGATCGCCGACGACGCGCGCCTGCACCTCCTCGCCACCGAGGCCTGCGGCGGCTTCGAGCTGCTGCGCCGAATCGGAATCAACCTGAGCGAGTAGCTCTCGGTACCCGGTATTCCACCACCATTTATTACACAGCCCGCGACCGCCCGGCGCGCGACGCCGGGCAGTCGCGGGCTGTGTAATAAATGGTGGTGGAATACCGGGTACCGAGCGGTGAAGTCGCCACCTCGCTGCATTAGACGGGGCGGTGGAACTCACCGAACATCTGGATCTGCGCGGTGGATCGGCTCCGTGGGCGCAGGGCAGTCAGACACTACCATCAGACGCACTGCCGACGGCTCGAGTCGATGTCGCGATCATTGGAACGGGCATCATGGGCTCGATGCTCGCGGATCGGTTGAGCGAGGCGGGGCACAGGGTTGCGCTGCTCGACCGTCGGCCCCCGGCTCAGGGCAGCACCGCTGCTTCCACTGCGCTCGTGATGTGGGAAATGGACGTGTCGCTTTCCAGGCTGGCCGAAAGAATCGGGGAAGTGGAAGCGGTCCGGCGCTGGCGGCGGGTGCACGAGACGGTGGTGCGACTCGGCCTGCGCATCGACCGCGAAGAGATCGACGCGGCGCGCATCCCTCGTCCCGTGGTGCTGCTCGCCGGCACGGAGATGGACGAGTCCGGTCTTGCCGACGAGGGGAATCTGCGGCGGAAGCATGGGCTTCCCTCCCGAATGTACGCTCCGGACGCCGTTGCAGAGCGATTCGCCATTCCGCCGCGCGCGGCGATCGTCTCCGAGGACAGTTACGAGGTCGATCCGGTTCGTCTGACCCTGTCGCTCCTCGATCGTGCGAGACGGCGCGGAGCGACGCTCACCTATCCCGTCGACGTGAACCAGATCGTGGATACCGGCTCGTCGATCGAGTTGCGCAGCCAGGCCGGCGTCGTCACAGCGGGTCACGCCATCCTTGCAACCGGATACGAGCGTGCTCGCGAGTACCTGCCTCGGGCCTTCGAGCTGACCTCCAGCTTCGCGCTGGCCAGCTCCCAAGGAATCGCACCCCTGTGGAATGAGAATGCGATGCTCTGGGAAGCCTCCGATCCCTATCTCTACGCGCGTGCCGACAGCGAGGGTCGGATCCTGGCTGGCGGCGAGGACGAGAAGTTCCAGGACGCGAGCCGGCGTGACGCGCTCATCGAGACCAAGGCCAAGCGAATCGCCGAAAGGCTCGAGCGCATGATCGGAGGCTCTCGAGTCCGACCGGAATGTGCTTGGGCGGCGTTGTTCGGGGGATCTCCGGATGGCCTGCCGGGGATCGGCCTCGCCGCGAAGGAGCAGCGATTGTGGCTGGCAGCCGGGTTCGGCGGCAACGGCGTCAGCTTTGCGGCTCTCGCCGCGGAATTGCTGGCGGCTGAACTGGCGGGCAGGCCGGATCCGGACTTGAAGTGCTTCGATCCCTACCGCTTCGATTGACCCGCAACGCGACGGCTCCATGGCCCTGAAAGCGTGGAACCTGATTGCGCCGCCGCGGCCGAACGGGCCTGGATCAGAACAGCTGGTACTGGAAGGGGCTGACCGAGCTGTCGCCGCCGAAGATGCCGAGCACGACGATCAAGACCACGACGACGACCATCGGGGCGACGATCCAGACCCAGTTCTCGCGAATGAATTTGAGCATGTGCGGCGATTCCTCTGCCTCGAATTGTGCCCCAGGCTGACGGGGGAGGCAAGTTTCCAGCGCCAGCAAGGGCAAGCGGCGCTGTGGCGGTCGGTCCGTGAAGCGTGAAGATCCCGCTAACAAGCTCATGTCGCGGACCGCATGTGTCGAAGGGCCTGTGCGAGCCAATCTGGAACTCGTCCTGTCTTGCTGGCAACGGCCGACCTCAGGGTCCTGATGTATCGGGCGGGATGAGGGCAACTTTCGATGTCGGTCGAGCTCGTGATTGTTCCGGTTTCCGAACCGGAGTGCCGCCTCGTTTTGGATCCGGCGGGCGTCCAGGCGTCGTCCCCCAGTAGGGAACGCGATGTGGCGAGATTCTTCGACCTGTCGACCCAGATGCTCGCCATCGCGACCTTCGAAGGCGACTTCGTCCGCCTGAATCCGGCCTGGGAAAAGGCGCTGGGCTACTCGCGCGGAGAGCTGCGCGGCAAGCCGCTGGCCTCCATCGTCCATCCCGAGGACGGCGCCCTGCTCTCTGCGCAACTGGATTTGCTGCAAACCGCGACGGAAGCTCTGAATTCGATCGAGCTGCGCTGTCGGCGCCTCGACGGCAGCTATCGCTGGTTGTCCTGGAACAACGTCGCGCTGGGTGCCGAGCGGCTGATCTACGTCACCGTGCACGACATCACGCAGCGCAAGACGGAAGAAAATGCCTTGCGCGAGAGCGAGGAACGCCTGCGCCTCTTGGTCGAGGGCGTGCACAACTACGCCTTGGTGATGCTCGACCTCACGGGCCGAGTGCTCACCTGGAACGCGGGCGCCGAGCGCGTCCACGGCTACAAGAGCGATGAGATCCTCGGACGCTCGTTCTCGATCTTCGAAGTGGCTTCCGACGTGGCCGCTGGAAAGCCTGAGAAGCTCCTGAAGCTCGCCCTGGAGCAGGGTGTGGCGGAGGATGAAGGCTGGCGCGTGCGCGCTGACGGCACGCGCTTCTGGGCAAACGTGCTGCTCACTGCCCTGAAGGATCAGAACGCCAGGTTGACCGGGTTCTCGAAGGTGACGCGCGATCTGACGGCCAAGAAACAGGCAGAGACTCTGCTCAAGGCCGCGGACCTGCAGAACGCGATCTTCAACAGCAGCAATTTCTCGAGCATCGCGACCGACGAGCGAGGCGTGATTCAGATCTTCAACGTCGGCGCGGAGCGCATGCTGGGCTACGCAGCATGCGACGTCCTGAACAGGGTCACGCCGGCCGACATCTCCGATCCGCTCGAGCTGATCGAACGCGCGCGAGCGCTGAGCCTGGAATTCGGCGCCGCAGTCGCGCCGGGTTTCGAGGCCCTGGTGTTCAAGGCCTCGCGTGGCATCGAGGACAACTACGAACAGACCTACGTCCGCAAGGACGGCAGCCGATTCTCCTCGGTCGTATCCGTCGCCGCGCTGCGCGACGCGCAGGCGGCCATCATCGGCTACCTGCTGATCGGAACCGACAACAGCGCGCGCATGCAGGTGCAGGAATCGCTGCTCGAGAGCCAGGCCCAGCAGAGGACGATCGTCGAGAATATCAGCGAGGGAGTGGTCGTCTCCGACCTGGACGGTCAGCTCCTGCATTTCAACTGCGTGGCGCTGGACCTGCTCGGATACACGAGCCTGGAGCAGGGCCGCCGGTACATCATCGAGCTCGCCGACACGTTCGAGCTCTGCGGTCTCGACGGCACTCCCTGGCCTGTGAGCGAGTGGCCGCTGGCCCGCATCCTGCGCGGCGAAAAGCTAAGCGACCTGGAAGGGCGCATGCGACGGATCGGTGAGGACTGGGATCGCTGCTTTAGCTTCGGGGGCAACATCGCCTTGGATGCTACCGGCCAGCCGCGGATGGCGATCGTCACTTTCCGAGACGTCACGGAACGCAAGCTCGCCAGGGACGTCGCCAGTCGGATGAACGCCGAGCTGGAACAACGCGTCGCGGAGCGGACTGCCCAGCTTCTGACCGCCAATAACGAAATGGAGGCCTTCAGCTATTCCGTCTCCCACGACCTGCGCGCTCCGCTGCGAAGCCTCGACGGCTTCAGCCAGGCACTGATCGAGGATTGCGCGGACAAGTTGACCGAGGACGACCTCGACAACCTCAAACGCATCCGCAGCGCCAGCCAGCGCATGGGCCAGCTGATCGAGGATCTCTTGAAACTTTCGCGGATGACGCGCGCGGAGATGAGCCTGCAGCGCGTGGACTTGAGCAAGCTTGCGTGCGAAGTCTTGGACGAGCTGCGCAGCGCCGAGCCCGGTCGGGGGGTCGAATTCGAGATCCAGGAGGGCCTGATCGCGGGCGGAGATCAGCGTCTGCTGCGGATCGCGCTGACCAACCTGTTCTCCAATGCCTGGAAATTCACCGGACGGCGCGCGGATTCTCGTATCGAATTCGGTTGCTCCGGCCCCGAGGACGCTCGAACCTACTTCGTTCGCGACAACGGGGTCGGATACGACATGGCCCACGCCGGAAAACTGTTCGGCGCCTTCCAACGCCTGCACGCGATCCACGATTTCCCGGGCACCGGGATCGGACTGGTGACGGTGCAGCGCATCGTCCATCGACACGGCGGCCGCATCTGGGCCGAGAGCACCCTGGGCCAGGGCGCGACATTTCACTTCACCCTTTGAGCTGACGAGGCACAGGAAAGCATCTCATGGAAAGAGTCATTCTGCTGGTCGAGGACAACCCCGACGACGAGAAGCTCACCGTCCGGGCGCTCAAGAAGAACAACATCGCCAATGAAGTCGTGGTCGCGCGCGATGGAGTCGAGGCGCTCGACTACCTCTTCGGCGCGGGAGCCTACGTCGGCCGCGATCCGGGCCGCGTGCCGGCCCTGGTGCTGCTCGACCTGAAGCTGCCGAGGATCGACGGCCACGAAGTGCTGCGGCGCATCCGCGCCGATGATCGCACGCGGCGCATGTCGGTCGTGATCCTGACCACTTCAGGCGAGGAGCAGGACCTGATCGACGGCTACAACGGCGGCGTGAACAGCTACATCCGCAAGCCCGTGGATTTCACGCAATTCACCGAGGTCGTGCGCCAGCTCGGGCTGTATTGGCTGGTCCTCAACGAGTCGCCGCACTCGGTCCTGCAGGTCGGATCATGACTTCCACGAACCTGCGCGTCCTGATCGTCGAGGACTCCGAGGACGACGTCGAGTTGATCCTGATCGCCCTGAGGCGCGGCGCTTGGAACGTGACGCACGCGCGCGTCGACACCCATGACGCGATGGCCGAGGCCCTCGACACGCGCGAGTGGGACCTGATCATCGCGGACTACTCGATGCCGTTCTTCAGCGGCCCCGCGGCCCTCGCTCTGGCCATGGAGCGCACCAGCGGCGTCCCTTTCATCCTGATTTCCGGCGTCGTCAGCGAGGAGACCGCCGTGCAGGCGATGAAGGCCGGCGCCGACGATTATTTCTCCAAGGGCAATTTCGCGCGGCTCGTGCCAGCCGTCCGGCGCGAGATGCACCAGGCGGAATCGACCCGCAGCGCGCGCGCCCTCGAGCGTCAGCTGCGCGAGCGGGAGAGCCATCTCGCCCACGCGCTGCAGCTCGCGCGTGTCGGCACCTGGCATTTGGACATCCGCACCTCCACGGCGGTCTGGTCGGACGAGGCCTGCAGGATCGTCGGCCTCGACCCGCGTCAGGCGGCTCCGGCATTCGGAGACCTGCTCGAGCGACTCACCACGAGGGATCGCGCTGCGCTCACCGACCTCCTGCGCCATCCCGTCACCAAGCCCTTTGCCCAGGACCTC
>Ga0193706_1000341_pt1 | contig 28728 bp, 34 predicted proteins | sample U3c1metaG_FD_160130 | JGI IMG/M metagenome (GOLD analysis project Ga0193706, IMG submission 160130) | Soil microbial communities from a riparian zone of the East river system, Colorado, United States - U3c1 | ecosystem: Environmental > Terrestrial > Soil > Riparian zone | place: USA: East River... | reverse complement strand
AAACCCGGGGATGTCCACGGCTTTACACGATTCAACGCAAGTAGCCACCTTAAATCATTCTCTGGATTAGGTTTTTCCGCCGCCGTGCATCCGTGCCGACGAGGCTTTTGGAGTCCCCTCCTCCTGCGATGGGCCCCGCCATCACCCATGTTGCAATGCTGCTTTGACCTAATGCTCCGCACATAGGGGCCGGCGCTCCCTTGATTTCCCCCAGCGGCTTGGCTCGGGGCGGACGACTTGGATTGCGTGGGCCCGGATCTCCGGCGAGATAAAGGTCGCAATCTCGAGCGGGCCGTGCTAAACATTTGAAATCACCTGCGCTTTTCGCAAGCATCCTGTGACAGTGAGCCGTCGTCATGCTCTCGCTTGCACAGATGGAGGTGAAAATCATGGACCAGGGATATTGGCTTGCGCGCAAGCGATCGTCGGTCGCTTCGGCCCGGCGAGCGACCAGCTCCGAAGCGCGACTCATCCATTACGACTTGGCAGGCCGGTATAGCGTGCGCGCGGCCGCCGCGAAGGACGAGGCCACATGCAGCGAAGCCCAGCTCGCGGCTCTGATCCCGCGTTTCTACGCGCGGGTTCGCCACGACAGCCTGATCGGCCCCGTGTTCAACGACGCGGTTGCCGACTGGGACAGCCATCTCGCCAGGCTCACAGCCTTCTGGTCGTCGGTGATGCTCACGAGCGGTCGCTACAAGGGCAACCCCATTGCCGCACATCTTAGGCATCTCTCCGTGATCACGCCGCCTATGTTCGACCGCTGGCTCGCGCTTTGGGCCGAAGTGACCGGGGAGTTCCTGCCGCCCGCCGCCGCCGCCGCGATGCAGTGCAAGGCGGCGCATATCGCCGAGAGCCTGAAGCTGGCTTTGTATTTCCGCGTCGAGCCCGGGGCCCGACCGCAATCGGGCCCCGCCGCCGCCGCCTCCTGAAGGAACCCACAAAATGGCGAACGATATCCTGACTCCCGACGCGCGCGCCCTCGCCGAGGAGCGCTCGGCCGGGCCCGTCGTCCATCACGATCCGAACGGATTCTCCGACCGCTTCGCGCTCGGCTTCACCAAGCTGCTGCGTTTCACGGCCGATACTTTCTTCGCCAAGCGATACGGTCACCGCGCGATCGTTCTCGAAACGGTGGCCGCTGTCCCCGGCATGGTCGGTGCGATGTTCACGCACCTCAGCTGCCTGCGCCGCATGAAGGATGACGAGGGCTGGATCCGGACTCTCATGGAGGAAGCCGAGAACGAGCGAATGCATCTGATGACGTTCATCGAGATCGCCAGGCCCACGCTTTTCGAACGGCTTGTGATCCTCCTCGCGCAGTGGGTCTTCCTTGTCCTCTATTCGGTCCTCTACCTTGTCTCGTCTCGCACCGCCCACCGTGTTGTCGGCTATTTCGAGGAAGAAGCGGTGATCAGCTACACTTTGTATCTCAAGGAGATCGATGAGGGCCGCTCACCGAATGTGGCCGCGCCGGCGATCGCCAGGCATTATTGGAAGACGCCCGCCGACGCTACATTGCGCGATATCGTGCTGCTCGTTCGCGCCGACGAGGCACATCATCGCGACGTCAATCACGGCTTTTCAACGAAACTGAGCGGCGGGCCCGTCGATCCTGTTCTTGTCGCGCCCTATCCTCCGCATGCCGACGAGATCCGCGCGACCGCCTGATACGGCCGAGTCAGCGAGCGTTCCTTTCGATACGCAGCGGGATTAGCGCTCCTACCGTCGGCGCTTTCGAGCGGCGTAACGAGCGTCGCGCGCCGCCTTCCGTTCCGCCTCAGTCGCGCGAGGAGCCGCTTCGGCCGCTGGGACCGCGGGTTCTTCGGCCTTGGCCACCTCGGCGGCTCGGGCCTCTTCGGAGGCCTGTTCTTTTGCCTTCTTCGCGCTGCGCCTCTCGGCGTCCGCGGCTTCGCGCTTGAGGCGCGCCGCCCGGCGCTCGGCGGCGACCTTCTCGTCCACCGGTGCCTTCGAACGCAGATTGTCCAACGCCTTCTGCTTCGCATCCGCTGCGCTGCCGATTCGGCTCTGAAAGGACGGATCTTTGAATGACGGGGAAATGTTCGCTCTCCTGATGACCGCAATAAGACACTCCGGCTCCGCAGGTTCCACGTTTCGCGCGGTTCGCATAGCCCCCTGCGGCCGACCCGATGCAGGACTAATAGCCGATCGTCCCGGGCAAGGCCGGCCTCGCCGGCAGTGACGGCCCGCTTGGCGCCAACCGCTTAACCGCCCCGAAACCGGTTTCCGCTACCAGCGTCGTCGCCCACCGCGCCATTCGAGGTCAGACGAATTGCTCCATTCCCGCCCCTCGGCGGCCGCGCCGATCGATCCTCGCGCCGGCCGCGCTTCGCCCCTCTTCCGGATCAACCCGAATCTCGACCTGCCGGCGCTGGCGCAAGCCTATGCCGAGCATGGCCGAGTCCGAATCTACGGACTGCTCGCCGATGGCGCCGTCCAGCTCCACGACTATCTCGAGAGCCGCCGGGACTGGATCCATCTGATCAGCACCGAGGGGGCCGTGATCGAGCTCGATCCGGCGGCGAAGACGAGGCTCGGCGCGGAGCGGTGGCGGGAGATCGAGGCGGGGGCCCTGGAGCGTGCCCGGTCCGGCTTCCAGTATCGCTATCACGCGCTCCGCGTGCCTGACGATGACGAGATCGAGGGGCGCGACGATCCCCTGACCGGCTTCGCGCGGCTGATGCAGAGCGATCCGATGCTCGATTTGCTGCGCTCGATCACCGGCCATGTCGGAGTCGCCTTCACCGACGGACAGGCGACCGCCTACGGGCATGACGACTTCCTGACCTGTCATGACGACGACGTCGCCGGCAAGAACCGCATCGCGGCCTATGTCTACGGCCTGACTCCCGGATGGCGACTCGAATGGGGAGGGCTGCTGCTCTTCCACGGCGATGCAGACCGCACCGCCGACGCGCTCGTGCCGCGATTCAACACGCTCGATCTCTTCTCGGTCCCGCGGCGCCACAGCGTTTCGGTCGTGACTCCCTCGGCTGCGCATCGCCGCTTCGCGGTCACCGGCTGGCTTCGCCGTGGCGAGGGGTAGCGCCGGCGAGGCGCGTTAACTCCGAAACGGCACATCGTCCCGCTCGGGGACTGCCGATTTTGGCCGATTGTGCGCGATCCATTCCGGTGTCAGGCCGGATGGGACCCAAGTCATCGGGGCGTCGCCAACAGGAGGCTTTCATGCGTAATCTTCACGAATTCGAGCTGGAATTTGTCACCGGTGCCGGCTGCTCGCCTTGCCCGCCGACCAGGCAGAAGAAGGGCAATAACGGCTTCGGCAACGGCGCCGACGAGAATCTCGCCGCGCCGGGCGGCTCCGCCAAGACCGGCGGCGGTAAGGATGGAAGCGTCGGCGACGACCGCGGCCCCCGCTAAGCTCCGCGCGCTTCGAGCGCGCCAATAGACCGGAGCCGCCGGCGAAACCGCCGCGGCTCCGGTTCTATTTTGTCCACGGCACGTCAATCGACTCGCGGCGGCTCCTGGTCCGGGCTCGATCCGCCGGATTTCTCGTTCGCCGCGAACGGCTCCAGCCTCTTCGCCGCCGGCCCGTGAAGCACCTCACCGCTCAGCTCGAACCGCGATCCGTGGCACGGGCAGTCCCAGGTCCGGTCGGTCTCGTTCCAGCCCAGGATGCAGCCCATGTGGGTGCAGACCGCCGAGACGGCATGAAGCCGGTCCTCCTCGTCGCGATAGGCGGCGACATGGTCGCCGCCTATCTTGAGCACCGCCGCCTTTCCGCGCTCGAGCGTGTCGAAGCTTTTCGGCCGCCGCGCCATGTAGCCGCCGACCAGGTGCGAGGCGGTCTCGATATTGCCTTTCACGAATTCCCTGGCGCCGGCGACCGGCTTGATCCTCGTCGCGTCGTAGAGGCCCAGCCACGGATTCTCCCGCCCGGCGATGATGTCGGCGATCATGATCGCCGCGGCCGCGCCGTTGGAAATCCCCCAGGCGTTGAATCCGGTCGCGACCAAATAGCCGAGCATCGAGGACGACCAGCCGACGAACGGGGCGCCGTCCATCGGCGTATAATCCTCGTTGGTCCAGCGATGCTCGGCGCGAACTCCGAAATGTTCCTCGGCGAAGCGCTCGATCTCGGCGAAATTCTTCCTTTCCTCGTCGACATGGCCGCCCTTGAAGGCGGGACCGGCGAAGACGAGCCGCATCTGCCCGTCCGGGCCTCGATGGCTCCGCACCGAATGGCGCGGCTGCTCCACCTTGATGTACATGCCGTTGGGGACTCGCCCTTCCTCGACCCGGCCGGCGATCACCGGGTGGATGTGCGGGAATGCCTCCGCATAGAACAGGCCGGTCTGCCCGAGCGGCATGTGGGTCGCCATGACGACGTGCCGTGCCTTCACCGCGCCGCGCTCGGTCGCGATCTTCCGCGGGTCCCAGTCGTTCACCCGGCTGTTCTGGAAGACGTGGCAGCCGCCGCCCGGGATCGTCGCCGCCAGCCCGGCAGCATATTTGACCGGATGGAACTGGGCCTGGTCGTCCCAGCGCATCGCCGCCGCGACGGCGAAAGGCAAACCGGTGTCGCGCGTGACCGACGCCGGCAGGCCGAGCCTGATCGCTAGCCCGGCCTCGCGCTCGATCGTCCCGGCCTCCTTTTCGTCGAGCGTGTAGGTGAAGGCCGGCTTTCGCTCGATGTCGCAGTCGATGCCGTTCTCGACGGCCAGGCGAAGGATCAGCTTTAGGCCGGCCTCGTTCGCTTCGGCATAGGCCCGGGCGCCATCCTCGCCGAACTTCCGCTCGAGCTTGGTGTAGGTGATATTGTGCTGGGAGGTGATCTTGGCGGTCGATTTTCCGGTCACCTCGCCGCCGACGGTGCGGGCCTCGACGATCGCGACCGTCAGCCCCTCGTCCTTGAGAAGCCGGGCGAGCGTGACCCCGACCATGCCGCCTCCGACGATCGCCACGTCCACCTCGATCTCGCCCTCGAGCATTGGGAAGACCGGAGCCGGCGCCGTGTCGATCCAGTAGGAAATGTTGCGGGCCTCATCCGACATACCGACCTCCCAAAGCTGCATTCACTAAGACACCGGGCCGGGCTAAGTGTTCCGCGCTCATGATCCGGATCGCTACCGAGGCCCTTCTTTCGTCTCCGCCCACCGCCGTCTGGCGAGTCCTGACCGACTTCGCCGCTTTCCCCGAATGGAACCCTTTGGTCCTGCAGGCGGACGCTGCCGCGGCGCCGGGCGGGCGCTTGCGACTGCTCGTGGCCTGGCCGGACATGTCCGGCCGGCGCGGCTGGGTCAGGGTGAAGATCGATGAATGGCGCGAAGGCGAGCGCCTCGCCTGGACCGGCGGTCCGTGGCCCATCTTCCGCGGCCATCACTGGTTCGAGCTCGTGCCCGAAGGCGCCGGCACCCGGCTTCGCCACGGCGAGGACATGACCGGCCTCTTTCCATGGCTCGCGCGCCGAACGCTCGGCGACCGCTTCCGCCCCGGTTACGAAGCCCTCAATCGCGCCCTTGCCGGACGCTTGGCCGCCGCCGCCTGATCCCTGCCGTCAATCGAAACTTTGCGCGCCGACACCTGTCCCAACCTGTTGCGATGCTTGAACGATCCGGACTTGATCGACGATCATCCATCGATAGAAGGGACGCTGGCGCGGGGGTGTCGAGGGCGGGGCGAGTCTCCGGACCTTTCATTGAAGGTGTCCATGGCCGGCGGCTCCGTACTCTCGACGCGCATGAGCGAGCAGCGTTTCCAGCTGCTGATCGATTCGGTCACCGATTACGCCATCTATATGCTCGATCCCGACGGCACGGTGGTCAGCTGGAACAGCGGCGCCCGGCGCTTCAAGGGCTATGAGGCCGACGAGATTATCGGGCGCAATTTCTCCACTTTCTTCGGCGAGCAGGATCGAGCGGCCGGCTTCCCCGAGCGAGCGCTCGAAACGGCGGCCCGCGAAGGCCGGTTCGAGGCCGAGGGCTGGCGCTACCGCAAGGATGGAACGCGCTTCTGGGCCAATGCGGTGATCGATCCGATCCGCGGCGAAGATGGCGAGTTGCTCGGCTTCGCCAAGATCACCCGCGACATCACCGAGCGCAGGGATGCCGAGCAGGAGCTTTTTGCGAGCGAGCAGCGCTTCCGGATGCTTGTCCAGGGCGTCACCGATTACGCCATCTACATGCTCGATACCCAAGGCCGGGTCACGAACTGGAATGCCGGCGCCCAGGCGATCAAGGGCTATTCGGCCGACGAGATCATCGGCCAGCATTTCTCGCGCTTTTATACTGCCGAGGATCGCGAAAGGGAGGAACCGAAGCGCGCTCTGGAAACCGCATTGCGCGAAGGCAAATATGAGAAAGAGGCGGAAAGGTGCCGCAAGGACGGAACCCGCTTCTTCGCCCATGTCGTCATCGATCCGATCTACGACGATTCGGGCAAGCATATCGGCTTCGCCAAGATTACCCGCGACATCACCCACCGCCGCGCAGCCCAGGAGCAGCTCGAGGAAGCGCGGGCGGCCTTGTTCCAGGCGCAGAAGCTCCAGGCGCTTGGTGAGCTGACCGGCGGCATCGCGCACGATTTCAACAATCTGATCACGGTCATTCGCGGCTCGGCCGACCTTCTCCGGCGAGGTGACCTACCCGAGGAAAAGCGAGTCAAATATCTGAGCGCTATCGTCGACACCGCCGACCGTGCCTCGACCCTGACCAGCCATTTGCTCGCCTTCGGCCGGCGCCAGTCGCTCAATCCGGAGGTGATCGATCTGAACCTCCGCCTCGACGCCTTCGCCGAGGTGCTCGGCCGAACCCTCGGAGGCCGGATCGACGTCGAGCTCGATCTCGCGCCGTCGGTCTGGACCGTCGAGGTCGATTCCGCCCAGCTCGAGACCGCCTTGCTCAATGCCGCGATCAACGCCCGCGACGCCATGCCGTCGGGGGGATCGCTGACCATCGCGACTCGAAACGTGCCCGGCGACAAGGGCGACATGGTCTGCGTCTCGCTTGCCGATACCGGCGAGGGCATGAGCCCCGAGGTCGTCGACCGTGCTTTCGAGCCTTTCTTCACCACCAAGGATGTCGGCAAGGGGACCGGCCTCGGCCTGTCCCAGATCCATGGCTTTGCCGCCCAGGCCGGAGGCCGCGCGGTAATCTCGTCCACGCACGGCGAGGGCACGACCGTGAGCCTGTTTCTCCCGCGTTCGGACAAGACGATCGGAGCCGCCCGCAAGAGCGAGACCCGTCTCGCCCGCGGCGGCGGCCTCAGGATTCTTCTCGTCGAGGACAATGATCAGGTGCGCGACTTCGCCGACAGCCTGCTCACCGATCTCGGCTATCGCGTGCTTAGCGCGGAATCCGCCGATCGCGCCCTCGAACTTCTGGAGCGGGAGAAGGTCGATCTGCTCTTCTCGGACGTCGTCATGTCGGGCCGAAGCGGGATCGAGCTTGCAAGGATCGTCCAGGAAAAGCTTCCGCGGCTGCCGATCCTTCTCGCCAGCGGCTACAGCTCGGAAGTCGTGACCGGCTCCGCCGGCAACTTCGAGGTCCTCGCCAAGCCTTACGGCGCCGACACCCTCGCCGCCGCGCTCGCCCGCGCCGTCGAGCGGACGGAGCATCAGGCAGCGATCTGAAAGTCCGGTCGGGACTACGCTCAAGGTCCAATTGAAATACCGTTCGGACTGAGCTTGCCTGCCCCTGCGACGGCAGGGGTCGAAGCCCTTTCCTTCGCTCAAACGGACCCGTCGCGGCCCCTCCGCGTTGGTCGCTGGCGACTGAGGACCAAATGCCCGATCAGCTCTCCAAAGAGGAAGTGGAAGCCCTTCGCGAGATGGCGGCGAACCGCGGCTGCCGCCTCGTCCGCTCGCGGCGCCGCAAGCCGGGCGGCGACTTCGGCCGGCTCGGCCTTGCCGATTTGAAGTCGGGCAAAGAGGTGTTTGGCTTCGGCAGGAAGGGGCTCGAGGCGACGCCCGAGGAGATCGAGAGCTTCCTTCGCGGCTCGACCGTCTCGACCTGGAAGCAGTCGCTGGCGGCCGCGGGCAAGGGCGGCCGCGCTCGCGCCGCTCCCGAATCGAAGGCGACACTACCGTCCAAAGCGCCGGCCGGGCCGAAACGCCCGCCAAAGCCGGCGCGAGTCCCCGCCGATCCCCCTGCCCTCCGGATCCGCCCCGCCGACGCCGTCGACGGCGAGGCGATCGCGCCGCTTCTCGCCGGCCTCGGCTTTTCGGCGATGGCGGACGAGCTCGCCGACCGGATCGGGCGGCTCTCGCGCATGGGCGAGGCGGTGCTTGTGGCCAGGCAGGGCGATTCGCTCGTCGGTTGCCTGACCTGGCACGTCGTTCCGGTGCTTCACCGGCCTCAGCCGGTCGGCCGGATCACCTTGCTGGTCGTGGCGGAGCAGGCACGGCGCAGCGGGATAGGCCGGGCGCTGGTGGAAGCCGCGGAGGCGAAGCTGCGCCAGCGCGGCTGCGGACTCGTCGAGGTGACCAGCAACATCAGATTGCGCGCGGCCCACGCTTTCTATCGCCGCCTCGGCTTCGAGCGCACCAGCTACCGCTTCGCAAAGCCGCTTTCGCCTTCCGGGGGGTGAAAAGCAGCAAGCTGGCCGCAGGGAATCTAATCGCCGATCTGTGCCTCGGCAGGCTCCACCTCAGCGCTATTGACCACGGCCGGTCCGGCGCCTTGCTGCCGGTTCAGCAGCAGGCGCTGGAACTCCTCGCGGCTGATCGGCGCGGACGGCAGGCCGAAGCGCTCGGCCGGAATCTCCTCGGACGCCATCGATTCCAGGCTGGCCTCGCCGAGCCTGAGCGCCGCGCCCTTGTCCAGCAATGCGGCCAGCTCCCGCTTCCAGTCCGCGCCCGCGCCGCCGATCATGTTTCCGAGCATCGGGGTTTCCGTCAGGATCTTGGCGAAGATTCGGCCGACCGGGGCAAGCGCCGGATCGTCGCTGATCACGAAATCCCTCATGTCCGCCTCTGCGGTGCGGTCGCGATAGATTATGCCCGAACGGCCGTTCACCTCGCTCCTGCCCGCTGTTTCAAGCCGCGCCTCGGCAGGCGCGGCCGACACCGGATCGGCCGCCTCGATCGCCCCGGCCCCGCCGACTTGAGCAAGCGCCTGCTCGATCACGGCATCGAGCGCGGCGCGGAAATCCGCGAATCGGATGACCCGAGTCACCCCTTGCTCGGTGAAGACGAGGAAGGAATCTTCGGGCGTGAACACGGCATATCCGCCTTGGGCGCCTTCGCCCTCGGGCGTGAAGCGCCCATGGCCGTCGTCCGACGCCTCGATCAGGATCGTCTGACCTTCGGAGATGCGGTAGCGGGCAGTCACGTCCGCCATGGCCGGGGCGGGAGCGCAGGCCATGGCAATCAGCGCGAGAAGCAATCCGGGTCGCATTGGGCCTCCGGGGTCGAACAGGTCGGCGCCTCAAGCTAGTCGATTTCTCCGCTTGTGCCAGCCATTTACACGGCCGCGACGCTCACGCCTCCTGCTCCTCGAACTCGGCGATCAGCCGGTCCATCCGCTCGATGATCTGGCGCTGGCGGTTGGCGCGCTTGGCAGTGACGTCGCGAATCCGGTCGTCGCCGCGAGCCTCGTGGAAGGTCCAGCCCTCATCCTCGATCCGGCGAAGCGTCTCCAGCGCCCGGTCCCGCTCGTCGCGGCACCATTCGAGCGCGTCGCGGTCGAGCCGGCTTCGGCTGGTTTCCACCATTTGGGACTCCCTGATCCAGGTTATAACCCAGCGGCCGGCCCGATGCGAGGCGCGCTGGTATTTCCGCCGATTACGAACTTCGGCTTAACCCTTTGGAGCGTAAATGCGGGCCCTTCGGCGAGGGTATGCGTTTGGCCAAACTGGTGATCCTGAAGAAGGGCGGCGAGCCGGGGGAGATTGCGATCAACCCCGAATTGGTGACCCATGTCCGCCAGACCCCCGGCCAGTTCACCGACATCTATTTCGGCGAGACTCGCATTGCCGTCGAAGGCACGTTCCGGCAGGTCGTTGAAAAGCTTACCGGCGCGGGCGGCGTCGGCGCCCAGAGCGGAACGGCCGGCAGCCGGCAATGGATCTCCGCCGGCGGCGTCTAGCGTCGGGTCTCGCGCCGGCCTTCGACGAGCGCTCTCAATATCTCGGCCGCCCGATCGAGCTTCTCCCGGTCGCCCCGAATCGGCAATGTTCCGCCGGGCGCGCGCCCTTTCATCCGTTCGTTGATCAGCCGTTCGAGGAACGGCGGCAGATTGTCCGAATCCTGATAATCGGCGCAAAGGCCGTAAAAGGCCTCGCGGCTCAGGCGCGGGAAGGCCGAGACGATCCCATCCATCCGCTCGAAACGCCGCTCTGCAGCGCTCTGCGTCGACTCGGCGGGCGCGGGCGAGGCCTTTGCCCGGCGTTCGAGGCTCGACGTGCGCAGGTCGAGCGCTCCGTAGCAGCGCCGCCACAGCTGGCCATAGTCGCGGCCGGCATCGCGCATCGCCTGGGCGTCCGCTGCGAAGCCGTCGAGCAGGCCCGCCGTCCAGGCCTTGCCGATCGCGTCGCCAAGCTCATTGCTCGCCTTGCCGCCCTGGAAATGGGCGAAGCCCGCCCGCATCGCCTGGACGCGCACATTGCCAAGGTCCGGCGCGGCCGCCTGCGCACGCAGCCGGCCATTGGCCTTTCTTTTGCCGGGCAGGCTTGGCCGCCCCTTTCGTCTCGTCATCTTTTCCTCCCGAATCGCAGGAAGACAGTCGTTGGTCTTTTCCTATTTCGCAATAGGATATTTCCTACAAGCGAGATTTCTGCTAGGAAGGCGGCGACGAATCGAGAGGATAGGGAGGAGAGTGAATGACGGCTTTTGTCGGGCTCATAGAGCGGGCCGATCCCCGTTCTCCCTCCTTCGAGGATCGGGCCGTCTGCGCCGCGATGTCGAAGGCCCGCGGCGAGCTCGCCGCCATGCCCGAAGCGCGCGCTCTGGCCCGGATCGCGGCGGTCGCACGGCGGGAGGCGGCCGCTCTGGACCGGCCCGCGGCCGACAGCCCGCTCCGTCCGGCCTTCAACATCTGCCTCGACGCCTTCGCTCTGGCCCGCGACGAACTCGACAATCTCGTCCACCTCGCCTGCCGCTCGCGCGATCTCGAGCGCTCGTCCCTTCCCTCGACCGGGGAGATGGTCGACATCCTCTCCGTCCCATGACTCAATCGCGCGGCGGCTTGCGCAAAATGTCGATCTCCGGGGCCCGCCCGCCGCAGGCTCGGCAGCGAAGCCGGAACCGCGCGGTCTCGACCAGCATCGGCCGCGGGAACATCCGGGCGAGGTCGGCGCCGCTCGCTATCAAGCTGTGGCCGCATCGGCCGCAGCTGATCCTGGCGCTTGCATGGAATCTGGCGAAGCAGGCGGTGGTGCTGATTCGGTGGTCGGCCATGTGGAACGGATATAGAACATCGGCTGCTTGGGCGAAGGCCAAATCGCGCCGTCTTCGTCCTCGATTCGCCGCCGTCCTGAATCGCTCCGCCCGGAATCTGCTTCGATTCCCGGCCTTTCGCCGTCGATCCGGCGCAGGATCGACTCATGTCGCCGCCAATTCATTGCGGAGAAAGCATTTGCGTCTCTTAATCCGCGGTCGAGCCTATTGGGGGGAGTTCGCCATGTTCAGGCCCTTGTACGTCAAGCTGCTCGCGGCTGCCTTCGCCGTCTCGATGAGCGCCGGCCCAGCCGCGGCGCAGGTCAGCACCATCGATCCCAACAGCGTCGCCGCGGAGCCCGCGCCGCCGCCGCCGGCCGAACAGGTCGAGACCTGGGACACCGAATATCAGCCGGTCGACTCCGGCACCCAGAGCGGCGCCGAGGCCCCGGCTACCGCGCCGAACCCGTACGGCGAGGTCGCGGTCGCGCCGACCGCAAGCGAGCGGGCGAGCGCAGCAGCCGGCAGCACCGTTCCGCGAAAGGACGTGTTCAGCGCCGCCGAGGGCGTGTTCGGCAAGGGCGCCGAAGGCCTCGCCGACCTGATCGAGGACCTGCTTCGAGATCAGGGCGAGCCCAGCGCCTACATTACCGGCCGCGAGGCCGGCGGCGCCTTCGTGGTCGGAGTCCGCTACGGCTCGGGCATCCTCCATCACCAGATCGAGGGCGACCGCCCGGTATACTGGACCGGCCCGTCCGCCGGATTCGATTTCGGCGCCAATGCCGACAAGGTCTTCGTCCTCGTCTACAATCTCCACGACAGCCAGCGCCTCTTCCGCCGCTATCCGGCGGCCGAGGGCAATGCCTATGTCGTCGGGGGCTTCACCGCGAGCTACATGCGCCGCGGCGACACCGTCCTCATCCCCGTCCGGCTGGGAGTCGGCGCCCGCCTGGGCGTCAATGCCGGCTATTTGAAGTTCACCCAAAAGAGCAAGTGGCTCCCCTTCTAACCTGACCCATCAGGCCTGACCTTTCCCGAGCGCAGCGAGGACCATCCCTCCCCTCCCTGAATTCAGGGAGGGGCTGGGGGTGGGTGCCTTCGAACAAGGGCCAAGCCAACTTCAAACGCACCCACCCTCCCGTTCCTCCCTGAATTCAGGGAGGAACGCCGAAGGACACGCTGTCGCGCGGAGTTCCTAGCTCGCCATCCGGAGCAGCGTCTCGACCAGATCCGCCTCCGCCGCCGGCTTGTCCGTCCTGATCCGCGAGATCCGCGGGAAGCGCATGGCAAGCCCCGATTTATGGCGCTTGCTTGCGTGGATCGAATCGAACGCCACCTCGAGCACCAGCGTCTTCGCCACTTCGCGCACCGGGCCGAAGCGCTGGACCGTATTGTTGCGCACGAACCGGTCCAGCCACATCAATTCCTCGTCGGTGAATCCGAAATAGGCCTTTCCCACCGGCAGCAGCTCGCCGCCTTCAGTCCAGCAGCCGAACGTATAGTCCGAATAATAGGATGACCGCTTTCCGCTGCCGCGCTGTGCGTACATCAGCACGCAGTCGGCGGTGAGCGGGTCACGCTTCCATTTGTACCAATGGCCGGCCTTGCGGCCCGGCACATAGGGGCTGTCGCGCCTTTTCAGCATCACGCCCTCGATCGACGCGTCGCGGGCGCCGCCTCGGATCTCCTCCAGCGCCTCGAAATCCTCGGCCTCGATCAGTGCGGAAAGGTCGAACCGGACCGGGTCGAGCTTCGGCACGAACGCCTCCAGCCGCTTCCGCCTCTGCTCCCAGGGAAGCGGCCGCAAATCCTCCTTCCCCTCGAACAATATGTCGTAGAGCCGGACGAACGCCGGATAGTCGCGAAGCATCTTGGGCGAGACGATCTTTCGCCCGAGCCTCTGCTGGAGCGCATTGAAGCTGGCCGCCGCGCCGCCATGCTCGTCCGCGCCCTGGAAAGCGCCTTTCACCAGCAATTCGCCGTCCACCACCCCGTCGCGGTCGAACGCGTCGGCGACCTCGGGAAAGCTTCTTGTGATGTCGTCGCCTGCGCGGCTGTAGAGCCTCACCTGCCCCTCGACTCCGACGATCTGGACCCTGATCCCGTCCCATTTCCACTCGGCAGCATAATCGTCGAGCGAGACCCGAGTCTCCTCGAGCGGATGGGCGAGCATGAACGGGCGGAAGACCGGCACGTCCTCCGCGGCCGGCTGGGCGGCGCGCCCTTCCGCCCAGTCGAACAAGGATTGGTAAGGCGCCGCTATGCCGTGCCACACCTCCTCGACCGCATCGACGTCGAGCCCGAAGGCATTGGCCAGCGCCGTCTTGGCGAGCCGCGCCGAAACGCCGAGCCTGAGCTCGCCGGTCGCCAGCTTGAGAAGTGCGTAGCGCCCGCTTGAGTCGAGATGATCGAGCATCCGCGCCAGCTCCGCCGGAGCGTCGGCCTTGCCGAGGCCCTGAAGCCTTTCGACCACCGAAGAGATTCGGAGGACTCCGTCGTCGAGCTCGGCCGGCTCGCCCAGAGGCTTGGGCCAGAGCAGGGAGACGGTCTCGGCCATGTCGCCGACATAGTCGCGGCTCATATAGAGCAGAGCCGGATCGACCCTCTCTTCGGCGATCCCCCGGATCACCGCGGGCTTGACCGTCTTGATATCCAGCTCGCCGGTCAGCGCCGCGAGAGCATAGCCGCGGTCGGGATCGGGGGTCGCCTTCAGATAATCCCCGATCAGCTTCAATTTCGCGTTGCGCGAGCGGGTGTAGACGAGCCCGTCGAGAAGCTGTGAGAAATCGCGCATCTATTCCTCCCCTCGATTTCGAGGGGAGGTGGACCGCGCAAAGCGCGGTGGAGGGGCCACTTCATACCCTGGATTTACAGGGGAGGGGGACCATGCGAAGCATGGTGGAGGGGCGTGCTCGCGCCTCATTCCCCGAGGAAATATCCCCCGGCCAGCTCGGTCTCGTAGCCGAGCCGCTCGGCCCAGGGCCGAAGCATTGGAAGCACCGGCTCCATCTGCGCGCGATAGCGCTCCCACCGGCCGCTCGCCCTCTTGTAGATCGGCTCGGCGACCTGGGCGTAGCTCGGAGTGATGATCGTCCCGCGCCGCTTTGCGGTGGCGCGATGGTCGAGCAGCTTCTCATCCCATTCGAGCCCCAGGAACCGGATCAGCTGCCTCAGCTCGCGCTCCATATTCTCGACCAGCGCCTCGTAGCGGATAGTGTGAACCTCCAGCGGCAGCAGCTCGCGGCTTCTGGTCCACACGGTCATGACCCGGTCATAGAGCAGCGCCGAATCCTCGAGGTCGAGGAAATTGGACATGGCCGGATTGAGGTCGAAACCCTGCATGAAGCAGCTCAGCACGACGTCGCAGGGGTGGCGCAGCGCGAAGATCAGCTTCGCACCTGGAAAAAGCCTGTGGATGAGCGGGGCGCCGGCGATGTTGAGCGGCAATTTGTCGACGACGATCCGCTCGTGCGCCGCCGGCTCGGCCTCGTCCAGCGCTTCGAAATAGAGCGCGCGGAGCCGCTTCGTCTCCTCCCGGTCGAGGGTGGGAAGCCGCCCGAAATCGCCGAGGGCGAGGCCCGCTTTCTCCAGGATCGGCACCTCCTCGAGCACGTGCAGCGCGGGATGTCCCATCAGCATCGTGTCGAGGAGGGTGGTGCCGGAGCGCGGGAACCCGACCAGGAAGATGGGCGAAGGCTGCTCCCCGGCCACCGGCTCGTCCTGCCGCCAGGACTCGGCAAATTCGGGCGTCAGCATCGCTGCGAGCGCGGCGACATGCTCGCGATAGGCCGCCGCTTCCGCGCGCGCGCCGGGATTGGCCTCCGAGGTCAGCCGGTTCATCTCCGCATAGGCCTCGAAGGCGATGTCCGGTCGGTTCGCCTTGTCGGCCAGGCGCCCGATCAAGGCTGCCCGCCGCCCCGGCTCGTCGCCCGCCGGCGCTGCCTGCGCCGCCGCCAGCGCCTCCCCCAACTCGCCCTCGCGTTCGAGCGCGAGCGCGCTCAGATGGGACAGCGCCTCGGCCGGCACCGCTTGCCCGGCCGCTTCGTCGACCAGACCGCCGATCCGCTCGGTCTTGCCGTGCCGCTCGAAAAGCAGGCCGAGCTCGAGAAAGGCCTCGGCGCGATCCGGAGCAAAGGCCAGCGCATTCCGGTAGGCCGCCTCGGCTTCCTCGAAACGGCCCAGCCCGCCCAGTGCCCGAGCGCGCTCCATCGCGCTTTCGGCCGTCGGCGGCGCCACCTCTTCGGCGCGTGACACATGAATCAGCGCCTCCTCGAACCGGCCGAGGAAGCGCAGGGTCCTGCCGAGCTCGAACAGGGCCGGGCCGCTGTCCGGGGCGAGGCGGAGCACCTCGCCGAAGCCGCGCGCCGCCTCCTCGAGCCGCCCGGACTGAGCGAGGGCCGTGGCAAGGTTGAACTGGATCGCGGGGGCCTCGGGCTTCACCATCCGCGCCTGCTCCAGCGCCTCGACCGCGCCGGCCAGGTCGCCCGCCGAGCGCCGTGCATTGCCGAGGTTGTTCCAAATCTCCCAGTCGGCGGGATGGCTGGCGACCACCCCGGCATAGCAATCCGCCGCCTCGCCGAACTTCCCCTGAGTCTGCAATATGTAGCCGCGCAGCCTCTCCAGCACCGGATCCGGCGCCTCGTTTCCGGGCGGGCGGCACACTGCTTCCGCTTCGTCCGCCTCGCCCAGCGCAAGCAAAGCGGTGGCCAGCGCCTGACGGGTTGCGACCTTGTCGGGCTCGATTTCGAGCGCGCGCCGAAGCAGAGCGGCGCCCTCGCCGAGATCGCCGAGCTGACAGCGGATGATTCCGAGCAATTGCAGAAGGTCCGCACTGTCGGGCTGTCCTGCCAGCGCGCGTTCGGCCTCGGTGCGCGCCGCCGCGAAATCGCCTTTCCGCTGCAGCAGCAGCGCTTGGCCGATCCTGTCGCTTATCCCGTTCATCGCCGACGGCCTAGCAGGCGCCGCCTTCGCCCTCCAAGCTCTTCCTCCCCTCCTGTCGAGAGGGGAGGGCCGCTTAAGCCGTGGCGCCGGGGACCGCCGAGGCGCTAAGGCTGGCTGGTGCTGATCCGGCGCTTCCTGATGTTCGCAATCCTGCTCGCGGCCGCCGGGCTGGCCTGGGGCTATGTCGGCGCGGTCGCGAATCCCGAGATCAGGCGCGCGTCCATCTCCATGCCCGGCTGGCCCGCGGGGTCACCGCCGCTTCGGGCCCTGCTCGTCTCGGACATCCACGTCGCCGGCCCCGACATGCCGCCCGAGCGGCTCGCCGATATCGTCACGACGATGAACGGGCTCGAGCCCGACATCGTGCTTGTCGCCGGGGACCTGGTTGGCGACAAGGAGGTTTCGACGCGCGCCTACAGCCTCGCCGATGCCGTCGCCCCGCTCGCCCGGCTGAAGCCGAGGCTCGGCACCTTCGCCGTGCTCGGCAATCACGATCATTGGCGCAACGCGGTCGAGGCCCGGCGCGCGCTGCAGGCGGCAGGCATAACCGTTCTCGACAATGGCGCGGTGCGGGCGGGACCGCTCGTCATCGGCGGCCTTGGCGATGCTTTCACCCATCACGAGGATCTGGCCGCAACGCTGGCGGCGATGCGCGCCTTGCCGGGGGCCCGCCTGCTGCTCAGCCACAGCCCCGATCCGTTTCCCGATCTGCCTGCCGACATGCCTTTGATGCTCGCCGGCCACACCCATTGCGGACAGATCAGGCTGCCCCTGGTCGGCGCCCTCTCGACCATGTCCCGCTACGGCGAGCGCTACGCCTGTGGCCTGGTCCGGGAGAATGGCAGGACCCTGATCGTCGGCGCCGGGCTTGGAACCTCGATCCTGCCGCTTCGCATCGGCGCTCCGCCGGACATGTGGCTGATCGAATTAGGACCCTAAATCAGTCGCCAGGCGCTGAGCGCAACGAGCAGACCGACGATCAGGAACAGGATCCCGACGCCCAGCCTGATTCCGCGCAACGGAAGGGCTTTGGCCAGGCCCTCCCCGAGGAGGGCCGCCGGGGCATTGGCAACGACGATCCCGACCGTTGCTCCGGCAGCCGCCAGTGCGGGCGCGTTGAACTGCGCGGACAAAGCCGCGGTCACGAACTGGGTCTTGTCTCCGAACTCGAGCAGAAAGAAGCAACCCAGGGTGGTCAGGAACGCGCCGACCCGCCAGGTCCGGCCCATGTCCGGCGTCCTGTCGCGGATGAGCCCGGCTACTCCGGCGAAGATCAGGGCGAGGGCGACCAGCAGCGACAGAGCGCGCAACGTGACGATCGAGCTCAATAAGCTCCCGCCGATCGCGGCGATCGCGCTGTTGGCGAGCGCTGCCACGGCGACCGCGGCAAGGACCGCCGCCGGTCGCTGGAAGCGCGCCGCCAGGGCGATGACGAGCAATTGCGTCTTGTCGCCCCATTCGGCGAGGAACGCGGCGACGAGCGTGGTGAGAAGAGCGTCCAATCAGCCGCCCATGCGGACCGAAATCGAAGCGAGCATCGCCTGGCTGGCCTGCTCGTCGAGCTGCTCGCAGCCGATCGCGTCCTGGAGCCGGCCGAGATAGAGCGACTTGGCGCAACGCCCGCCGCTCTCGCACACCGCCCGCTCCAGTGCCTCGGCGAGCCGAACGACCGGGATCAGCCCATAGGCCGCCGCGATCGTCCTGATCGCGTCGACCCCGTCGGTGAAATCGCGCGTCGAGAGGCGGCTGGCCCTGCTCTGGAGAAATTCCAGCCGCTCGCACAGGTCGGCCCGCACCAGCAGCATCGCTTCATTCGCCGCCTGCATGTCCCCCGCTCCCGCCGTTTCAACGAGACCATGCGCCGATATGGTTACCGCAATGTTAAGGGATCGGGCCTGCCGCCGGCATCGTGTGGAAAGTGGGAACCGGTTTTCCGCAAACGACGATGCGGCAGCAAACATCCCGGTCTGCTGAACTTGACAAAATCGGCGCCCGCGGGCAGAGGCGGCGGCACATGGGAGCGGCGGGGACGCCGCTTTATTTTTTCGATCAACATTCCATTCAAAAGAGGCTGTCATGGCCAAGCCGGCAACCGTCAAGATCAAGCTCGTCAGCACCGCCGATACCGGCTTCTATTATGTGACGAAGAAGAATCCGCGGAACATCACCGAGAAGATGACCTTCCGCAAATACGACCCCGTCGCGCGCAAGCACGTCGAGTTCAAGGAAGCGAAGATCAAGTAACGAAGGGCCGAAGCCCTTCGTTACGCAGCCCTGAACTCGTTTCAGGGCCCATCTCTCCACCCGCACCGAAGCTCGAAGCTGGATGCTGAACCAAGTTCAGCATGACGGCTTTGCCGCGTGCGCAACCCACGCCTCGCCCCTACCTGCTGGCCCCGTCAAACTGCGTGATCTCCAGCGAGTCGAGATCCACCCCCTCGACGCAGCGCATATTCACCGACGCCATCGGCCCGTTCGGCCCCTCGCCCTCGCTGAACGGGGCGCAGCCGCACGTCTTGCAGAATTGGTGGCGGATGACGTGCTTGTTGAACGTGTAGACCGCGATCTCCTCGCGAGGCGTCTCAAGCGTCAATTTGTCGGACGTGGTGAAATGGAGGAGGTAGGCCTTCCGCCGGCAGATCGAGCAATTGCACTCCATCGCCTTGGTCGGCATCTCCTCGTCGAGGCTGTAGGCGACCTTGCCGCAATGGCAGCTTCCGCGGATCGTCATTCGCCCTCCTTCCTTCCTCCAACCTCGACCGCGAGCCCTTCGAGGATAGTCGACCAGCCCTTCCTGTATTTCTCGGCATCCTCGGCCGTCTCTTCGCCGGCGTCGAGGACCAGCCTGCACCCCTCGTCCTCAGGCCCGAAGTCGATGGCGACTCGGCTGCTGTCGTCCGAAAATTTGGGCACGCTCAATGTGAAGGCCAGCCGGCGCGGCCGGTCCATCTCCTCATAGACGCCCGTGTGAAGCACGTCCTCGCCCTCGCGGCGCTCGACGATCTCGTAGCGGCCGCCGACCCGGGCATCGATCTCGACCCTGACCGTCTCTCCGTCCGGAGTCGCATAAAGCCAGTTTCCGGCTCTTTCCTGGTCCAGCCAGGCGTCGAAGACGCGCTCGCAAGGCGCCGCGTAAAGACGCTCGACCCGCACTCTCTCCATCGCTCCGCTTTCCTCCTTCGCCTCCTGCTTCGGCCGCTCGACCGCAAGCAGCGCGCGCACCGCCTCGACGAACCTCACGACCGAGATCGGCTTGGACACATAGCCCTCGGCGCCGGCGTCGCGGATCCTCTCCTCGTCGCCCTTGGCGGCATAAGCGGTCACCGCCATGATCGGCATGTGCCTGAGCGCCGCGTCGGCCTTCAATTGCTCGATCAGCTCGAGGCCGCTGATATACGGCATCTGTATGTCCATCACGATCAGGTCCGGCCCGAAGCTTCGAGCGCGCTCGACCGCCTCGCGCCCGTCGCGCACCGGCTCGGCCGCATAGCCGTGGGCGCGAAGCAGGTCGCAGAACAGCTTCAGATTGAGTTCGTTGTCCTCGACAACGAGGATTTTTTGTCCCACCGCCCCCATCTAGGCGATGCGGATTCAGGACACAAACGACGCGGAGACGCTGGCGCTGGCAGCGCTGGGCTGGGCGCTCGCCGAACCCATGCGGGCGCAGCGCCTGCTCGCTCTGACCGGCCTCACCCCAGAGGATTTGCGCGATCGTATCGGTGAGCGCGCCGTTCTGGCCGCGGCCCTGGGATTTCTCGAAGCCCATGAGCCCGACCTGATCGCCGCCGCCGACGACCTCGGCATTCCTCCCGCCGAGCTGGTCGAGGCGCGGCGGAGGCTGGAGGAATGAGCGGCCGGCCTTTGCTCGTCACAGATTGCGACGAGGTCCTGCTCCACATGATCGGCCATTTCGCCGAATGGGTGGCGGAGGATCACGGCCTCTCCTTCGATCTTGGGGCGCCCGGATTTCGCGACGCGCTTCGCGACGGCGAAGGCCGGCCGGTGTCCGAAGACAGGGTCTGGGCTCTGCTCGACCTCTTCTTCGATGGCGAGATGCACCGCCAGAACGTCGTTCCGGGCGCCGCCGAGGCGCTCGCCGCCATCGCCGAGACCTCCGACATCGTCATCCTCACCAATATCGGCGACGAATATCAGGCCGGCCGGATCGAGCAATTGGGCCGCGTCGGGATCAGCCACCGGGTCCTGTGCAACCGCGGCGGCAAGGGGCGGCCGCTCACCGAATTGCTCGACGAGCTTCAGCCGACCTCGACGGTCTTCGTCGACGATCTCGCAGTCCACCACGAATCGGTGGCGAAGCACGCGCCGCAGGTCTGGCGTCTCCACATGATCGCCGAGCCGCGCCTGGCCGCACCGACCAAGCCCGCGCCTTACGCTCACGCGCGGATCGACTCCTGGGACGATGCATTGCCGTGGATCCTCGACAGATTGGAGAGCGGCCCCGCTCCTCCGACGGAGGCATGAATGGACCTGCGCTCCATTGCCTACGAGCATGATGGGACCCGCCTGACTGGCTACCTTGCCGACGGCTCCGGGGGCGCACCGGCTCCCGCTATACTGGTCGCCCATGAAGGCGGCGGCCTGTCCCGCCACACCAGGGAGAAAGCGCTTCGCCTCGCCCGGCTCGGCTACATCGCCTTTGCCCTCGATTACTATGGTGAGGAGAATCCGGACCTCGAGCGGGCGAAGGAGCTCGGCCAGGCGCTGCGCAAGGAGCCGGCCCGACTGCGCGGCCGCATCGTCGCGGGCTTCGATGTGCTGCTGGGTCAGCCCAACGTCCACCGGTCGCGTCTCGCGGCGATCGGCTATTGCATGGGCGGCGCGGCGGTCATCGAGCTTGCGCGGACCGGGGCGCCCCTCGCCTGTCTGGTCGGCTTCCACTCGGGCTTCCTGCCCGGGTCGCCCGAGGAGAATCGCGCGATAAAAGGGCGGCTGTTGCTCTGCCACGGTGAGGCCGATCCGGTCGTCACCGCCGTTCAGCGCGACGCCTTCCTCGCGGAGATGAAGGAGGCGGGGGTCGACTGGCAGCTCCATCTCTACGGCGGAGTCGGTCACAGCTTCACCAATCCCGACATCGATCGCTGGAACCTGCCCGGCTTCGCTTTCGACGAGCGCGCCGATGCCCGCTCCTGGCAGGCCATGCTCAACATCTTTGCGGAGGCGTTCGGGACGCCCTCCTAGAGCATCGTGCGGAAAAGTGGGCACCGGTTTTCCGCAAAGACGAGGCGACACCAATAACCTGGAGCGGCGAGCGTGATTCCGAAGTCGCGCTCGCTGCTCTGGAAACTCGGCCCGCAAAAAAAGCGGCTCCGGTTTTGACGCCGGAGCCGCAGGCTCCCCCTCGGGTGGGCAGGGAGGGGATGTTCAATTCATGTAAAAAATCTGTGGCACCTGTCCCTCGGCCAGGGCGGCAAGCGAGCCGCTCAGCAAGGCGGAAAAGGCGCCGAGCGCCACGGCGATCAAAAGTACCAGCCTGAGCCGCCCCTTCTTCCTGTTGATCGCCGCCATCATCCGCCTCCCGAGCGGCTCAACCCGCCCCGCGAAGGCTGCAATCTGACCTGCCCAGGTTTCAGCCCGATGCCGCGCGGCGGGCAAAATTGTTTCAATTGTTACAGTGGCGGCCGTTTCGGGAACCGATCCGCCCACGCCAAAGCGGCCCCGGCGCGAACGCCGGAGCCGCTGGCTCCCCCGGGTGGGCAGGGAGGGAGAGGGTTAGGGTCGGAACCCTAGGCCAGCCGGCCGCACATCTGGATCGGCTGCGCCATGTTGAAGTAGTTGGGCGACGTCGCCATCACCGCCTCGTGAATCTCCTCGAACTGCTCGTGCGAGCCGTCGCCTTCCAGGAACACGGTGTAGTTGATCCGGCGGTAGCCCGGCGGGATCGTCTCATCGAGGCCGAGGAAGCCGCGAAGGTCGAGCTCGCCTTCGGTTTCTATGCGGCAGGCGTCGAGGCTGATTCCGCGGACGCTGGCCTGGGCGACATAGCCGACCATCATGCAGGCATTGACCGCCGCCATGAGCAGCTCCTGCGGATTCGGCGCCGCATTGCTGCCGAGCAGCTCGTGCGGCTCGTCCGCCGCGATGGTGAAGCTGCGCGGGACGATCTCGCCGCCGAGCGTGTAGGAATCGACGGTCGATTCCGATCGGGTCTGTCCCTTCCACTCGGTCTTCACTCGGAAGCCGGTGCGGGCACGGGTGGGATCCTCGCCGATCGACGCGACGAATTCGTCGAGTCCATCGAGATCGATGCCGTTGACGTGCGGACGGGTAGTGGTGTCGAGCATTTTCATTCCTTCATTCTTTGGTCAGCAGAAGGCCGGCGCGACGGCGGCAATGCGGTCGCGCGCGACGGGTGAGATGGCGGCAAGAGTCGCCATGAACTTGGGGTGCACCATTCCGGAGCCGAGATAGGTCCAGCGCATCGCCTGATGCTGCTGGAAGGTCAGAGCTTCGCGCTCCTCCTCGTCCAGCACCCGGCCGGTAGCGCGTTCGAACGCGTCGAGGTTGAAGCCCGCCTGAGCCTGCAGGCCGTTGTCGAGGAACGTCCCGATCTCGAGATATTCGTCGACCGCCTTCTGAATTCCGGCTTCGTCCCGGCCCTCGGCAAGCGCCTCGACCATCAAGGTGTCGAGCTTGGCGTGCTGCGCCTCCTCGATCCAGTGATGCCTCAGCAGGCTCTTGAACAACGGATCGAGATTCTCGTCGTCGCGGACGCTGTCCAGGTAATGGCTCTGGGTCATCCATTCGATCTGAAGGATGGCCAGGGCGACCGCGAGCGGATCATGGCGAAGCACCTCGGCGCCGATCGCCTCGGCCGGGCCGATCATCTCGCACGTCGTTCCGAACCCCGCCATGAAGCGCTCGTGGAACAGCCGGAACAACTGGATGTGCTTGGCTTCCTCGCTCGCGAACTGGAGCAGGGCTCGGACCCGATGATCGTCGCCGTTCAGATGCGGCCGCGCATGGTCGAGAACGAAGGGCAGGATGAACTCCTCGACCAGCCCGAAAATGGCCAGATATTCATGGCCGCGGATCTGGTTGAGGATCCTGCACTCCTCCTCGCTCAGGAAATAAGCTGCGGCGGTTCGGGCGAGCGCCTCGGGCATGAAGCGCCGCCCGAAATCGAGCTCGGCGCCCTGCGGCAGAACGTCCTCGATCTCCCAGCTTCCCCGGGCGGACGCGGCGAGCACGTCCCTGAAATTGAAATTGTGATACATGATTGAATTCCCCCCTCGACGCCCTCAGGCGATCGAAGCTTCCGTGGCTGGGATGGACAGGGCCACTAAGGTCCCGCTGAGCGTTGCCGAGCTTGCGCCAAGCGCCAGCGCGACCATGAGCACGGCCCTGAGGCGGCTCTTCCTGCGGTTCGTCGTCATCTTTCGTCTCCTTCACTGCCGTGCATGACGGCGCGTCACGGCCATCTGGCCCCGGCATTTGTCAGCCCGATGCCGGGAGGCCGGGAAAAGTGTTTCAATTGTTGCAGTGCAGCAGAAGCGGTTTTGAGCCTCCCTCTGCATTTGCTATGAGGGTGGAATGCACTGAGCCGTGGAGGGGGCGTGCTCGATCCGTCTGAGACTGAACCGATCTTCGCGGCCGCGATCGCGGCCTCGCTCGATGCGGTCATTTTGTTCGGTGAGGACGGCCGAGTCGTCGAGTTCAATCCGGCGGCCGAGCATATCCTGGGCTATGAGCGATCCGAGGCCATCGGCCGTTCGATCGTCGATCTGATCGTCCCGCCGCACCTGCGCAAAGGCCCCGGCCTCCCCCGTCTCGTCGCCGGCGAGGAAAGCGCTCTGCTCGGCGCCCGCGCCGATACCGAAGTGCTGATGAAGGACCATACGGTGTTTCCCGCCGAGCTTGCCGTCGCCGAGCTCGGCCTGCCCGGCCGCCGGCTTTTCTCCGTCACCCTTCGCAACCTGGGCGCCCGCGGCACGCGCCAGGAGCTGGAGATGACCCGGCAGCGGCTCGAGCTCGCGGTAGAAGGCGCCAAGATCGGCATCTGGACCTACGATCCGAGGACGGGCGCGGTCTGGTATTCCGATCGCTCGCACGAGATATACGGCCTCGAGCGCCAGCCCGTCGTCGAGGCTCGAACCCTTCGGTCGCGGGTCCATCCGGACGATTGGGAGAAGTTCGCGGTCCCTTATTATGAGGGCTTTCCCGACAAGCCGGTGGCGATCGAATATCGGGTGGTCCGCCCCGACGGCGACATCAGGTGGGTCTATGCCCTCGGCGAGGCCGCGCGCGACGAGAAAGGTGAGATCCACACCGTCAACGGAATCCATTTCGACATTACCGACCGCAAGCTCGCCGAGGAGGAGCTGGCCCACTCGCGCGAGGCCCTGCTCCAGTCCGAGAAGCTTGGCGCGCTCGGCTCGCTCTTGGCCGGAGTAAGCCACGAGCTCAACAACCCGCTCGCCGCGATCGTCGGCCAGGCCGATATGCTTCAAGAGGACAGCCAGGGCACCGCCTTCGAGGAACGCGCCCGGAAGATCAGCGCCGCGGCCGACCGTTGCTCGAGGATCGTCCGCACCTTCCTCGCAATGGCGCGTCAGCGCGAGCCGAAGCGGGAGATGGTCGACGTCAACGAGCTGATCGGCGCGGCGCTCGAGATCACCGAATATGGGCTTCGGACCTCGGGGATCGGAGTCCGCGTCACCTACGGCACCCGGCTGCCGCAGATCGAGGGCGACCGCGACCAGCTCCACCAGGTCCTCGTCAATCTGATCGTCAATGCGCAGCAGGCGATGGAGAAAGGCGAGGCGTTCGAGAAGATTCTGACGATCCGAACGTCGGTCGACCAGGCCGGGCGGGTCCTCGTCGATCTCAGCGACACCGGTCCCGGAGTGCCCGAGGATCTGCGCCGCCGGATCTTCGAGCCTTTCTTCACCACCGAGAAGCAGGGCGTCGGCACCGGCACCGGGATCGGCCTTTCCTTCTCGCAGGGCATCGTCAGCGCTCATGGCGGATCGCTCAGCATCGAGCCGAGCCGGCGCGGCGCGCAGTTTCGAATCGCCCTTCCCGCCGCCGCCATCCCCTCCTCCGAAGAAGCCGGTCCGGAACGGCACGAGGAATGGCCCGCCGCGCCCGTCGCCGTCACGCCCAAGCATGCCCTGATCGTCGAGGACGAGCCCGACGTCGCCGATACGCTTCGGGAGCTGGTCGAGCGCGAAGGCTATCGCGTGACGGTCGCCAGGGACGGCGCCCAGGCCTTCACCGCGATCGACCAGGAGGATTTCGACCTTTTGCTGTCGGACGTTCGGATGCCGCTCCTCAACGGCCGAGAGCTGTACGAGCGCCTGAGCGAGATCAGGCCCGAGCTCGTTAAGCGCATGTCCTTCGTCACCGGCGACACGATCGGAGATTCGATGGGCGACTTCCTTCGCTCGACCGGCCGACCGATCCTTGAGAAGCCGTTCACCAAGGCCGGCGTCCGGACCATGCTCGCGGTGCTGATGGCGCCGGAGCCGGTCGAATGAACGAGGCCGCCCATATCGCCGTCGTCGACGACGATGCCGACGTCCGCGAGACTGTTTCGGAATATCTGCGCCGCAACGGCTATTCGGTCAGCGAGGCCGATGGTGGGGAGGCGCTTCGCGCTCTGATGTCGGAAAGGCCGATCGATCTGGCGATACTCGACATCAACATGCCGGGCGTGGACGGCCTCACCCTCGCGCGCGAGATCAGGGCGTCGGGCGATGCCGGGATCATCCTGCTCACCGCCAACAGCGACGATCTCGACAAGATCATCGGGCTTGAGGTCGGCGCCGACGATTATGTCACCAAGCCCTGGAACCCGCGCGAGCTGCTCGCCCGGGTGAAAGCCGTGCTTCGGCGCGCGAGCAAGAGCGGAGACGGCGCGACCGCGACGATGGGCCGCGAGGTCCAGATGGGCAAATGCCGCCTCAACCTCGACAGCCGAAGCCTGTTCGAGGCGGACGGCACCGACGTTCCACTGACCGCGATGGAGTTCGACCTTCTCCGGACCTTCGCCGAGCATCCGCGCCAGGTGTTGAGCCGCGACCGCCTGCTCGACCTCGCGCACAACAAGGAGATGGAGGCGTTCGACCGCTCCATCGACACGCGAATCACCCGAATCCGCCGAAAGGTCGAGGTCGACCCGAGCAAGCCCGACTGCATCCGAACCGTCCGCGGCGGCGGCTACGTATACAATCCGGACTGCCGCACAGTCTGACCCCGCCCCCGGTGCCACGCGAGCTGTTCCCCGGCGAAAGCCGGGGCCCAGTACTGATTCGGTCCCCGCACGCCCGCCTGTGTGCGCAATTCCGGACCCATGCGACACGCATATTGCAATGAGATTAAAGTCTCATTATAGGCACATCGTCTAAACAAGGGAGGAACCTATGGCCCTGACCCGCCAGGAAATGGACCGCCGAATGGACGAGCATTTCGACTATGAGGCGCGGGACGACGTCGCGGGCGTGCTGGCCACGCTCGCGGAAGATGTCGAGCATGACATAGTCGGCCATCCGGCCGGCCCGACCCGAGGCCGCGATTCGGCCCGGCCGTTCTACGAAGGCCTGTTCGCCGACCTCGCCGACGGCAAGATCGAGACGGTTCGGCGCCTTTACGGCGACAATTTCATGGTCGATGAATCTTTGTGGCGCGGCCGCGCCCCGGGCCGGCCGTTCGGCCTGGAGGGCAAAGACCGTCCGCTGGCCTTCCGGCTTCTCCACGTCGTCGAGTTCGCCAAAGACGGCGCCATCGGCCGCGAGAATGTCTGGCTCGATCTCGCCTCGATCATCCAGCAATTGCCGCAGCCCTGACATGGCCGAAGCCGACACCGCCGGTCGCTCCAACCAGCGCCGGCGCACCCGCAAGGACCTGCTCGAGGCCGCCGCCCGCCTGACCGCCAAGGGCGGGAAGCCGACCCTGGAGGAGGTGGCCGAGGAGGCGATGGTCTCCCGCGCAACCGCCTATCGCTACTTCCCGGGCATCGAGGCGCTTTTGCTCGAAGCCGCCCTCGACGTCGCGGTCCCCGACCCCGCCGCGCTGTTCGCGGGCGACGGCTCCGACGATCCGGTCGCCCGCCTGGAGCGCGTCGACACCGTCATGAGCGAGATGATGTCCGCCAACGAAGCGGCCCTCCGCACCATGCTGATCCACTCGCTCCAGCGCCGCCTGGAAGGCGACGAGGCGCAGGCACTCGCGGCCAGGCAAAATCGCCGCACGCCCCTGATCGAGGCCGCACTCGCTCCCGCCCGCACGCGCTTCGATCCGGCGGCCCTGAAGCTTCTGACCAGGGCCCTGGCCCTGGTGATCGGCACCGAAGCCATGGTCGTGTTCAAGGACGTCCTCCAGCTCAGCGACTCCGAAGCCCGCAAGGTCCGCCGCTGGACCATCGCGGCCCTGGTTCGGGCGGCCATGGGAGCGAAATGAGGTGCCCGGCGCGTACGGGCCAAGCCCTCACTGGCGCCGGATCGAGAGCAATTTGTACCTGAACGATCCGAGCGTGCCGTTCTTCGGATAGTCGCGGATCGAGATGCGGTTGCCCTGATTTCCGCCCAGGATCCTGATCGTGGTGCCGTCGTCCCGAATGAAGAAGCCGACATGCCCGCCGCTGACGCCCGCGGCCTTGCGACTGAACACGACGATATCCCCTTCGCTCGGCGAGGCGCCGACATCGTCGCCCCAATCCGTGTCGTGCCAGGAGCGGGCGCCCTTGCTATCGGTGCCGCGAAGGCCAGCCTGCTCGACGCAATAATTGACGAAGGAGGAACACCAGGCGGTCTCGTCGGACGCCGCGCCGCCGCTCGTCGTGGCATGATACATCACGATTCGCGGATTGTTGACCGGTCCGGCCACCTCACTCACACCGAGCGCCAGCTCGGCCCTGGCGACGTCGCTCGGCCGCCGCGCGGCCGGGAGGTCGAGCGGCAGGCCACCCGAGACCGCCTCCAGGAAGGCAGCGAACATATAGCCGTCGACATGCCCGTCTCCGTCCAGGTCAACCTTCATCCAGCCCGCGTCGAGGCCGCGGCCGGCGACGATCGTCCCGGCGGCGATGCTCTGGACCACTCGGAAACTCTCGCCCGGCCCCGATCTGAGGTTGAGGCCGGACCGCGCGATCACCTTGAAGAGGGCGGCGGAAGCCTCGCCGCGCCTGGCCGTTAGCGGCTCGACCGGTCCAAACTGCCCGAAGCTCGGGAAGGCGGGGTTGAGGATGTTGCCGTCGTAGATGAAACCGCCAACCTCGCTCTCGCGCTCCAGATATTTTTGGTGGAGTGTCCAATTGCCCTCGCGAAGGGCCTGCTCGGTGCCCGACCAGCGCGGCGCGGCGGCGAGCCAGACATGGTCGACCAGGCCCGCGTCCTTCAGCGTCTTGCCGACACTCCCCGAGCCGTAGACGCCGGAGAGATAGTGGGTCGCCAGCTCGGCGCGGACGGCGGTGA